>Ga0265297_10004120_pt1 | contig 24418 bp, 21 predicted proteins | sample Munlanlwell13791_FD_192502 | JGI IMG/M metagenome (GOLD analysis project Ga0265297, IMG submission 192502) | Leachate microbial communities from a municipal landfill in Southern Ontario, Canada - Leachate well 137-91 | ecosystem: Engineered > Solid waste > Landfill > Unclassified | place... | reverse complement strand
TTTACATTAGTAAGAGGCGTGGCTGTCGTAAGCGCGTCTATCTGCCATCCGGGATTTTTAAAACTGGTCATATACACAGGCCATGACGCCATAAGAAAGGCCCGTCCCGCTAAGGCGGGATTGAATATGTTCATACCAAGCCCGCCAAAGGCCTGTTTTACAACCGCTATAGAAAAAACCCCCCCAACACATATAAGCCAAACCGGAACACATGGGGAGACATTGTAAGCCAAAAGCAGGCCTGTCAGGACAGCGCTTCCGTCTTCTATGATAACGGGCCTTTTCCTTAAACGCAGTACAGCCGCTTCAGTCAGCACACATGATATGATTGAGGCGCAGATAAGATATAAGGCCTTAACCCCGAATGCCCAGATACCCCATAGGCCTGCGGGTATCAAAGCGGCGCATACCGCCCACATAGCCCCTTTAACAGTCCTCCCGCAATGTATATGCGGCGAAGATGTCACATCAGTCAGGTTCCGCATGCTATAACCTTTTTGGCATGTTTAATAAGCTGGACAAGCGGCATCCGGGACGGACAGACATAACTGCAGCACCCGCACTCTATGCAGTCAACGGCATTTAACTCCCGCGCTATATCAAATCTCCCGCGCTCTGATGCCCTCGCTATTTCTGCGGGTATAAGTTTTACAGGACAGCTTTCTTCGCATCTGCCGCACCTTATGCAATATTGCGCCTTCCCGGGCGGATCAGGACTTTGGCTTAACAACAATACCCCTGAAGTGCCTTTTATCACAGGGACATTTGCCGTATATTGCGCGATGCCCATCATAGGGCCTCCTATAATAAGCTTTGCCGGCGAACTATCTATACCGCCGCATGCATCAATAACAAACGAAACGGGCGTTCCTATTCTTACCAGGCAATTAGCCGGCTCTTTTACAGCATCGCCTGTTACTGTTATCACCCTTTCAAACAAGGGCTTATTTTCGCACACAGCCTCATAGACTGCATAGGCTGTCCCCACATTGTCAACTAAACAACCCACATCAAAAGGAAGCTTCAAGGGCGGCACAGACCTGCCGGTCAAGGCCTTTATCAATTGCTTTTCCCCGCCTTGCGGATATTTAACAGGGATGGAGGCTATCTTTATACCGCGCAATGTATCGACCGGCGCGTCAGAGCCCTCAAGAGCCTTCTTTAAGGCCTTTATCGCCTTTGGTTTGTTGTCTTCAATAGCTATAATACCCCTTGAGACGCCGGCGGCCTTCATTAATAATAACATGCCCGTAAAAACCTGCCGGGGATATTCGCGCATCACACGGTCGTCACAGGTCAGATACGGCTCGCACTCCGCTCCGTTTAGGATAAAAGTGTCTATCTTTTTATCTTTAGGCGGCGACAACTTAACGTGCGTGGGAAACGCCGCGCCGCCTAAACCTACAATACCTGCTGACAAAACACGCTGCCTGATTGCTTCAGCCGGGAGGCTGGATATCATCTCTGCCGGCGGACCCGGCCTAAAACCCTTTTCGTCTTTTTGGTCCGAGCTGATTACTATTGCCTCACAATCCCCTAATACAGGGTGGCTGGACTTTTTTATAACCTTGATTGAGCCTGAAATAGAGGCATGTATAGGGGCCGATATCAATCTTTCACTTTGGGCTATTATATCGCCTGTTCTTACACGGTCACCGGGTTTTACAACAGGTCTGCAAGGCGCTCCTATATGCTGTGACAGCGGTATTATGACCTCTGCCGGCAAAGCGAGGGTTTTTATGGGCAGATCTTTCGACAAGTCTTTGCGGCAGGCAGGGTGAATCCCGCCCGGGAAAGTCTTTCTAAACAATTTTTAATCTCCTGGTCCCTGTCAACCCGACTAAAACAAATACCACGCCTACTATCAGCAAGATATTAAAGGTACCTATTGCTTCGGCCAGTATAGCAGATACAAACATAAATATCAAGTAGGCAAGATGCACAACGGCCTCGAGCGACGAGAATACCCTGCCATGGGCGTCTTCAGGTATCAATTCGTGCACCATGGTATTTGATGATATTATAATAGGTGATATGGCGGCCCCAAAGAAGAAAGTTATTACAGCGGCAAGCGTAAAATTAGAGAACATGCGGAGAAGAACAAGAAATTGCAATAAAAATACTCCCCCCAATAAAAGGCTTAATAATACGACTTTTATCCTGGGTAGTTTATCTCCAAGTTTTCCGTAAACAATGGCGCCGGCAAATAACCCTATTCCAAAGAACATTATCAATAAGCCCAAATCCCTTGTAACGCTGGCGAGTGAATCCTGTATAAATACGATGAGAACAACCTGACTGGCTCCCACGCCGCTGGCTAATATAAAAAGCAGGCCGGCGACAAGATGCATCCTTGGCTGGTCTATTATATGTTTTATGCCATACTTTATGTCACCAAAGACTGATTGCCTTAACGGCTTACCCGCATTTTTACCTAACCGCAAGGAGACCTTTTTGCCGATAAATAACCTGCCGGAACCCGAAACAAAGGTGAGAAGCGCGGCTGATAGAAAAAACGTCGCGGCATCTATAAGAAGGCCTCCTTTTACCCCTATCAAAGGCGATGATATCATGATACCGCCCATCCCAAAACCTATGGCAGAGGCTATCATGCCTGTTATATGTAATAATGAATTACCCTTAAGTATCTTATCCTCTGTGAGCAGCTCGGGAACAATGGCCATTTTAGCAGGAATAAAAAAACGGGTGACTGTGAATATCAAAAAAACAAGGATATACACCGGGAAAAGCGGCTTCAGGGATGGGACCAATATCCAATAGGCGGCTATTGCCATCACGAGCAGGCCTCTTACGCAATCGGAGATTATCATTGTCCATTTTCTGGACCACCTGTCTGAATAAACCCCGGCGATTGGGCCGATGAGAAAAACAGGGATAACCACAAACGAGAACAGCTTGGCCATTTCATAGGCTGAACCCGGGGTCTTATTAGATACAAGCCCTACAAGGGCCATCATTATCAGTTTGTCACCAAATTGAGATATGATCTGCCCAAGCCATAAAAACAAAAAATCCGGCTCTCTCAATATATCCCTTGATCTTGCCATATAAACCTGCTTTTGATCACAGTCCGGCATAGAATACGCGCGGTTAGATATACCCCGCCGCGCCGGGCCGCCTTAGGAACAACTTAAAAGATGGTGGAGCCCATGGAGGGAATCGAACCCACGGCCTGAGCTTTACGAAAGCTCTGCTCTGCCAGCTGAGCTACATGGGCATTTCACGTTTTCGCACATTTAATATATAATACGAACGCAAAAAAATCAAACAAAATAATAAGTTTTGACTCGGAAGGAAACCCAAGGTCACGGTCTTAGCGAGAAAAAGCCGCGTTTTAAAAAAATGGTGCCGAGGACCAGAATCGAACTGGTGACGCCGGCCTTTTCAGGGCCGCGCTCTACCATCTGAGCTACCTCGGCACTTTAAAAATATGATTTAATACCATATCATAAACCCGCGCTTAATGCAAGCAAATATAAGAACCGGCAACCCTGCGTAACACGCGTTATATGCGCTCGAAACCGGGCGGCGCCTTCTTCCAGGGATAACCCTTTAAGGCCTTTTTATAAGCGGTATCGAAAAGGTTTTGCATTTCAGAGGGCTCAAACAAGCCTTTGGCCTTCGGCTTATAATCCTCCGGGATATAGGCGAGATTAAAATCGCCACCATACTTACTTGTAAAGAAATACAGCTGGCATATATCGCCTGCCGCGTGGGCCTGCGTCATTGTATCTACAGTCCTTTCCGCTATCGAGACCAGCCGGCCGGGCACCTCCTGCCAAACGGCATCAGCATAACCGTTTCGTATAATATAAATCTCATATTTTATCGCGGAACGCCGTATACCTTTTTCCTTCACGGCGTTTTCTAATCCCTGTATAACATCATACAGAAAAAATACCTGTTTTGTCACACCGCCGTCAACGTGCATCTCGTCAAATACACTATTACCGGCCTCTACGCCGATATAAACCGGCGGGAAAAGCACCGGCATAGATGCCGATGCCAATATTATCTTACGAAAAAGCCTTAGCGCCTTTTCGTCTCCGCCGCGGGCAATCCTGCCCATATCCCATATCACAAGCCTCTGCGCATCTAAGTTAGTCGTGCCCACATACAACCTTCTGCCTTTATTATGCTCATCCGATATCTGCTTTAAAATCTCATGGTTAAAATAACCGGCGATAAGCCTTTCCAGGGGAAAACTGCTAGCGAACGAATCGCCAAAAAGCCCCTGGAACAGCCCCTTTCTTCCGATGATATCCTTGGCAGAATACCTTGTGTATAACTGCTCTAATCTATCGTCATATTCACTGCCCAAGAAAGCAAACGGCGCCATTATGGCGCCTGTGCTAATACCTGTAACAATCTTGAAATCAGGCCTAAGCCCGCTTGCTGACCAGCCTTTTAAAAGCCCCGCGCCATAAGCGCCGTTTGCCGATCCGCCGGAAAGAGCGAGCATGGAATATACATTAGGCCTGCCGGCGCCCGGGAAACAACCCTTATCCTGATCCTGTTCCAGCAAATCGATAAGATCTTCCTTGAAACACCCGCTGGACCTGCCGCTAAAAGCCCTGATATCCTGGAATCCGGGTATATAGACTTGATTTGACAAGCCTGCGGGTACGGCGTGGCGGATTGAAACACAGCCGGAGGCTGCTAATATAACCGGGATCAAAATTAATAATATTTTTTTCATCACGGCTTTTTAAGGCGGCCTTAGGAAACGCGGGTATTTGCGCGCGCGTTTGGCCGGTTACTTAGCCGCGGCCCTGTTAAAGATCTTCGGGATATTAAAACGCTCAATATACCAGAAGATAACGGGCACGGATATAAAGGTAAACAAAATAGAGGCCGCCATACCACCCATCATAACAACGCTCATTGACCTCTTAGCCGCTGATATAACCCACAACTGCGGCAATATACCGAGAATGATAGCTATCGATGTCATTAATATCGCCCTGAATTTTACCGACGCCCCCTGCCATAAGGCCTCTTTAACAGGCATACCCTGTCTTATCTTAACCAGGGCATAGTCAAGTAATAAAATAGCATTATTTACGACAAGGCCTACAAGCATTACCATAGTCAGCATAGATGCCATATTGACCGATGCGCCAAGAAAAAACATCGCATAGAATACGCCTATAAAAGATGCCGGTACCATCAACAATATGGGTATAGGATATTTAAAGGAATTCATTATGGCACACAAAAGCATAAAGGTTAATATAACGGCTATGGTGAACGCCTTGGACATCTCACCGCCTGACTCCTCCTGGTATTCCGAATCACCTACATAACTATAACCATAGCCTTTGGGAAAACCTATTTTTCCAAAATCCCTGTTTAAGATGTTCTTCAATAACCCAAGAGAGCCTTTCGACAAATAACCCTCCAACCTTATAACACGGCTCTTATCACGATGCCAGATTGTCGGCATGGCCTTGGCCTTGGTAAGGAGGCCTAATTCAGTTATAGGTATAAGCCCCTTGGGAGAGATCACCGATATCTCTTGTATATCATCAAAGGTCTGGGCGTATCTATCATCAAGCTCAACATTGATATCATACTCCTCGCCGCCTTCTTTATAGACATTGGAATCATCACCATAAATGGATGCGCGTATGCTGGCACCAACATAACCGGCGTTAAGGCCGTATTCTATAAGTTTGTCCTGGTCCGGTATAAACCGCGCCTCTGCCTTTGGCACCTTGTAGGATGAACCCACGGAACGAAAATATCCCGTTGCCTCCATGATAGACTTAAGCTGACAGGAAAGCTCTATCATCTTATCATAATCAATGCCATAAACATCTATAGAGACGTCTCCTTCCTGCAGTCCGCCGGCAAGGCCGGAACGGACAAGATGCGCCTCCGTGTCAGGTATTGATGATAAAAAAGGTATGAGCGAGCTTATAACCTCGAGATCGCTTCTTCTTCTCTCTTTAGAAGGCACAAGGTCTAAGGTAATATTCGCGTTCTCGGCGCCGTTATCGCCTATATTGACCATATATGACATTTTTTCCGGCAGGGTGTCAAGATGCGTCTCTATCTGTTTAACTACCGCCAGTGTCCTTTCTATGGTAGAGCCCTGCGGGAGGTTTATCTGGATGCTGATCTTGTCCTGGTCGGATGTCGTCATAAATTCATTCTCAAGGTAGGGCATAACAAATACCAGCGAAAAAAATGCCAGGACAGTGACAAGGATTGTGGATTTAGGATACCGGAACATTGTCTCAAAGATGTACTTGTATTCCTTTTTTAAAAATTCCATGGCACGGGTTGTCAGCCGGACAGGTATCCGCGACAGCCGGCTCAAGATACCTTTTCCGCTCTTACCGGCACTGGGGTTCTTTTTCAGCCAAACGGCGCATAACATGGGGGTAAGGGAAAAAGAGGCAATCAACGAAAACAGTGTCGCGTACACCACGGTCAACCCAAACGGTTTCATAAACTGGCCGGGTATGCCACCCATCATAGCAATAGGGGTAAACACAACCAGGTTCGTGCCTGCCGATGCCAGGATTGCCCCCGTGACCTCTTTTGTCCCGTCTATGGCAGCGTGAATGGCCGATTCTTTATGTTCAAGGTGCTCAAGCACGTTCTCTATAATGACAATGGCATTAGCTATAAGCGTACCCATGCTTGTCGCGATGGCAAGCAGTGTTGCCATATTAATAGTAAATTTTGAGGCGTTCATCAAAGCAAAGGTCGATATAAGAGAAGACGGTATAACAACAACCGCTATAAAGGTGAGATTAAGCCTGCCGGTGAAGAGGTAAAGGATAATGACCGTCAATAATATACCGATAAGGATATTTAACTGGGTGTCTTTTGTTTCGTTAATAACGAACTTTGTGGTATCAGTCGCTATGTCAAGATCCATGCCATCGGGCAGGGTACCGCGGAATTCATCAAGCCTCTTTCTGACCTGCGTTGCCACCACTATCGCGTTACCGTCGGAAACCTTTTTTAAAGAAAGGCCTACCACATCCTTGCCATTATAACGCGCTATGGATTCTATCCTCATAAAGCCGTCCTCGACAACAGCTATGTCCTTTAAAGAAAAAGTGTCCCCGTCCGCGGATGTCAACGCCATGTTCGCTATCTCATCCGTATCCTGAAACTCCCCCACAAAACGCACACTCAAAGCGCGGTCTCCTTTTTCAAGGTTGCCCGCAGGGATATCCATGTTTTTCACGCGCAATGCGGTTATAACCTCCTGGATAGTGATAAAACGCTCTTTCATCAGCATCGGGTCCAACCTTATATTGATCTGGCGTTCCTTGCCTCCATACACATCCACCTTGGCAACGTCTTTTACTGAAGAAAGTTTATCCCTTAACACCTTATCGGCGTATTCATAAAGGGTCCTGCCGTCAAGCGTGCTGCTTGAAAGGACAAGGTCCATAACGGGCGTCATCAGGGGATCATATTTTTCTATTATGGGTTTTTCTATAGCTTCAGGCAGGTCATTTAGTATAGCCTCCACCTTGTCTTTCACTTCTATAGATTTTACATTTACGTCAGCCGACAGGAGAAATTCCACATACACATAGCCAAAGCCTTCGTATGACTGGCTCCTGATCTTTTTGATCTCGGATATCTCCGAGACAGCGTCCTCAACCTTATTGACCACAAGTGTTTCCACATCAAGTGGCGTCGCGCCGGGGAAAACAACAGATACGGTCACAATAGGAAAATCTATCTTTGGCGTGCTTTCAACCAGTAAACTACCGTAACTGACAAGCCCCAGCACAACAAACACGCAGATAAACATTATCGTTGTCACCGGACGCTTTACAAAAAATTCGATCATTATCTTGCCCCCAAACCGTCTATTTTATTAACAATGCTGACCGGGTCATTTTCTTGTAACTGTGTAAACCCGTTATAGACATACACATCTCCTTGCTCAAGACCGCTTTTGATAACAGCGCCATAACCATTATGCTGGTCTATTTCTATTGCCTGTCTAAGCGCGCGGGCGGCGCTGATTTTCCATATATAAGCGCTCCCGCTTTCCCTGTCTATAACATCGTCGGAAACGCGAAGCACTCCGGCAAACACTGCCGTATTAACACAGACGGCCCGCCACCTATCCGCGCCTGGCGGCGTGCTCAAAACCGCCTCAACATGATACATCCCCGTATCAAGAACTATCTCTTCACTTATCTTGCTTATATACCCTATATCCTGTTTATCCGGCAACTCCTCATAAATGCGCTGGCCTGCCGCGAGCCTGTCCCGGATATCCTTTGGCACATAACCTTCCAAGGTTTTATCGCCTGTAGAACGCAGAGTCAATTTGGTAAACACAAAAACATCCTCTAAAATAGCGGGCTTGGCAAAAACAGGCTTCCCGTATTTCTGATACTGGGCAGAGACACTCACTATCTCGTGAGCGCGGTTACAACGAACCTGACCCTGCCTTATAATAACCATCGCGGCAAACACCACAAGAGTTGCAAGATATAAAAAAATACGTTTTTTATTCATCTTTTTCAGGCTCCTGGACAGTCAGTTTTTTGATCTTTGCCAGGGTCTCGTTGATATTAAATAAGGCCGTTTCCCTGTTTAACATTTCCTGGGTCAAAAGCAACTCGGCCGTATTCAGGTCTGTGATGGATATCTGGCCCGAATGGAACATATCCTGGCTTAACTTGAATGATTCCGAGGCAAGACGTACCGATTCGTAATAACTATGTAATGTGTTCACGTATTCATTATACACCACAACAGCGGAATCTAATTCGAGCAAGAGGTCCTTGGTCAATTTTTTCAGGTTTAGTTCGGCTATGCTCTTATCTAATTTGGCCTGCTGGACAGCCTCAAGGCGCCTACCGCCTTCAAATATCGGCATGGCGACCTTCAACCCTATTATGCCGTAATCATGCAGATTCTCACTGCGGATATCCGACTTATTGCTGGAACCCTTATTACTCCATGTCGAAAAAGCGGAAAGCTCCGGAAAATATTCGGCCCGCTTCTGCCATATCATATCCTGCGCGGCCCCGACTCCGGTTTTAAGGGCCTTCAGGGCAGGCTGTCTGCTCAATAACTCATCGGTAAGCGCCTGTCTATCGAGAAGAATATATTCGGCATCAAAACCGTCCGCTATATTGATCTGGGTCTGGCTGTCAACACCGATAACCCTCTTGAGCGTCTCCAGGGCATAGTTTAACGCGGCGCGCGCGTTGCTTAGCATAGGTATCCTGGATGCCATGTCCGCCGCCATTTTGATATTATCATATTTTGACGCGCGGCCGCTCGATGATCTGTCCTCAAGTATAGCTTTGTTTTCCTGAACATGCCTGTAGGATTCCTGGACTATGCCAAGCGTGCGTTTCGCCAAACACGCATTATAATAAGACGTCTTGGCTATATATATGACATCCTGATTTGTTGTTTCTTTGTCCCAACAGCTTGCCTCAAACTGTTTTTTTGCCGCTGATATGGAGGAGGCTATGCGGCCGAATGTAAAGAGCTTCTGGTCAACGCTTGCGCCGATATTAAAATCATATTCCTTGATTGCCGCCGTGGCAGGAATGTTGGGATACTCATAATTCCGTGACCAGACAGCAGAACCCGAGGCATAAGGCAAAAGCTCGCTTTTGGCAACCCTGACATTTGAATCACTGCGGGCCACCTCGTTCTCCTGTATCCTGATATCCTCGCTTGTCTTAATTGCCATTGAGACGGCATCATCAAGGCTGACCTGCAAAACATCAGTTTCAGCAAAGGCAGGCCTCACCCCTGCATGTGACAAACCGTACAATACTATACCGGCAAAAATACCTAAGACAATCCATTTTATTCTACTTTTTACCCGCATCCGTTTTTACCGCCTTCCACAACAGGGCCAACTGCTCTCTGTATAATTTATCTAACCCCCCAAACTCTTCCTCCTGGATAACAAGCGGAACCCCTACAAATACAGCCATGAGGTTAATGAGTATATCAGCAGCCTTGTATTTTTTGGATATGATACCGCCCTCTTGGGCCTTTACGATCAATGACATGAACAAGGTATCCAATGTAACAACGCTGATGGTTTCAATACCCTTATATCCCGGAAACGCGAAATATTTTTCAACCTGGCTAAAAAGGACCGCCTTTTTGAACTTGACCCTCTGTGCCGCGTGAAGCGAAACTATTTCATAAAACAAAAAGGGCCGTTTTATCTCTTCGGCTATCAGGCAAAAACCGTATTCTATGGATTCAAGCACCTTCAGGCTGTCTTCTTTCTGCTTTATCTGCCAGGCGATTTTAAGCAGGATGAGCCTTTCGATATACCGCGTGAGGTCAATCTTGTTTGGGAAATAATTATAAAATGTCCCCTCTGATATCTCAACAACCTTACAAATGTCCTTTATGGAAATGTCCTGAAGCCGTGTAGATTTCAGGCGTTTGAGAAATGCCCTCGCGAGGGCTATTTTTGTCTTGGCATATTTCGTCTGCCTTAAAGAGTATTTTCCTTCAGCCACTAATTTCCCTTTCGTTGTAAAAAATATAGCATACTATAATTTTATTGTCAACTATATTTTTATACTTCCTATGCAGACGTTTTAATTTTTTCGAGACACTGCTGTGCTCATATTGGGGGCAGTGGGGACTTAATTTTCAAATAATCCAACTTTGTTGACACTTCCAGATCTCTCAAGCATATACCCTCTATATTATGTATCTTTTTCTGTGTCACCGGGTAATTCTAATATTTTTATCGATGGCAGAGCATCCCCAGATAAACCTTCAAGATCTCCGTACATTCCCGAAGTATTTGAAATAACTTTTTCAATCTGCTTAGTGCGTCTTTCCCAAATGCGTTGCATAGCTCTTTTTTCAGACTCCAAATCTTCATGCATAGCTCTAAAAGCTTCAATAATTGCTGAAACCCGATTCTTAAATTCCGGCCCAGTAAGATAGATATAAATAAGCTCCATCTTTTCCTTTTTCCCTGTTTCAAACTCGCGCGCATTGGCTACTTGAACCAAAACAACTCGTAAGGCGATCGCCAAACTAACAACGGAGGGCACATCAGTAACCCACACGCCTCCATCCATTTGACGAAAGTGATGAAACCCCTGAGGCAGGGCCTCAGACACTAAAACAGATAGACCAGCCTTAGCTTCGCGTTGATCATTTTTTAATTTTTGAATCCACGAATCGCTCCAAGCCTTGGTTCTTTTTATTTCCCAAATAATTTTCCCGCAAACTCGCCCAGACTGAGTTTTAACTATCTGCAAAATATCTCCACCACGAACACCTTTAGAAACCGGTTCGATATCATCGAATGGAAATTCCTTTTTAAGCAACGCCTCCAGTTCTAATTCTAAAACTTCTCCCTGAGTCTGTTGAGAACCTTGCTCCATCCTCCTTTTCAACTCATCGACCTGCTTTAACGCGTCGGATAACTTTTTGTCTTTTTCAGCATCTTTAAGGCGATGGTCTTCCACAATTCTTTGCGCTACCAATTCTTCAATTTTTTTCCTTTCTTCATCTATCTTTCTGAACATCTCAAGCTCTAAATTCTTTTTGCTGTCTTCTAACTCGCGCTGTATTTTTCGAAGATTTAGTTCTTCTCGTTGTAAAGTTTCGCGTTTATTTCGCTCATCTTTAAGTTGTGCTTTTAAATCGGATAGTTCTACACTGATAGACTCTTCCGCGTTCTTTCGAGCCTGTTCTTCGGTATTTTTGCGTTCTATCGTCAACCTATTTTGAAAATCTATTTCCTGCGTCCGAAGCCCTTGGCGATACGCTTCTTCTTTCTTCTTTAATTGAGATTGAAATTCAACATTAAGCCGTTCTTCAATTTCATGGGCAATTACCTGCGCAATCTCAATCTTTGCTCCACATTTCGGGCAATTAATACTTTGCTGAGACATCTTTATCTCCTAATTTTTACTTTGAAACTGTGTCGTTTTTGTGCTTTCACTTCCAAGAATACTGTTAATTCTCAAAACATGCAAGATAAATAAGGAAGCCGTAACTGGTTATATTTACTACCAATTACGGCTAAGTAACTGATTTATAGCCAGTTACATTAATTATATGGCGGGGACGACGGGATTTGAACCCGCGATCCTCAGATCGACAATCTGATGCGTTAAACCAGCTACGCTACGTCCCCATTAAGATCCATATTATAACATATTTTCGACAAAACGCGCAAAAATAATTAGACCCCTAAAAATACCCTTTGAGCCGCATTTCACTGCAGGGCTTGTTCATGCCACGCAAGATGGTGGGCGGTGTAGGACTCGAACCTACGACCCTCTGAATGTAAGTCAGATATTCTAACCAACTGAACTAACCGCCCGAATATACAACCTTTATTTCAGGCCTTTGACCGCCACATGAAGGCCTATATTATGCTCAAGACTTAAGTAGTTGTCAACTATTTTTACATATTTACGCCCTGGGGAGGGCAGTCATGGTAAATACCATGACAAACAACGCCACTGTTTCTATAACTCCCAGCACCATAATATAATTACCAAAACCCTTGCCTGTCTCAGCGAGAGCGTCCGAGGCACAGGCCCCGGCTTTACCCTGCATCCAGGCGGAGCAACCCAATGCAAGCCCTGCCGCGGCGCCCAGCAATATCTGAAACATATACGATTCCGCAGGAAGGCCCGCCGACTGTATTTGATTTTTTAATATAAAACCATATATGGTCTGCGACAAAGGCGCCCCAACAAAGGCTATAAGGATGAAAGGCGCTAATTTATTCTGCGCGTATGCTTTTTTCCACGCGCCAATTGCCGCCATACCGGCTGCGCCTGTGCCTAAAGCGCTTCCTACGGCCGCTAGGGCCAATGAAAAACCCATATCCCCTAAACCTTGCACCATGATACTGCCTCCTTATTCTTTAAAAGGTGTGTATTCTTTCCCAGACCACCCCATGCCCATTTGACCCGAGAATTCAAGCATGTTAAGTCTTATGCCGTGAACTATAACTGCCATAAACCCAAGCACAATATTAAGTAGATGCCCGATAAATAATATACCTGCCGATGCCAGGCCGGCGGGTATTGAATGAAACCCTATCGATGCTGTTATGTTGTTAAACGTGCCTGCCAGGACCACCGAGGCATAACCTACCGCAAATAACCTCAAATATGAAACGATATCCGCAAAGGAACTTACAATCTTCAACGGGATATTGGTAAGAGACGCTGCCATGGCCTTAAAAATATTCCTCTGCGGTTCGCTAAAGGCCAGTAGCAGTAAACTGCCTATCAACAAAAGCCCGTATGTCCAGGCAGGCATAGCCCTGCCGATCACAAGCATGGCCGCAATAAAATACAAAGCCCATAACACAAGTATCCATCCGATCTCGGCCAAGACCTTTAAGGAATTCAAATACCTCAATGCCACTAACACATGCGCCAGCGTTAGATGCGCAATACCTATAGTAAAACAGATAAATATCATAAGATTCTGATTGTCCGCGGCAAAAGTGCTGATACTGCGGATAACTAACGGGCTTAAAAACGGCAGGCGGGCTATTGCCTCCGAGCCAAACCACGTCCCTGTGGCGGCACCCCATATAATCGTCGCGGTGCTTAAGACATACATCAAAAAGAAGGGTTGGGCGGCTACATTTTTAAAACATCTGCGTATAATGAATGTTGCCGATAAAAAGATAACGCCATAACCCGCATCCCCGATAAGCATCGCGAAAAACAGGCTGAAAAAAAGCAAGAACCACGCGCTTATATCATACTCGGCATAGCCGGGCACCGTGTTCATGAACTGAAAAACAGGATTGATTATATCAATCCATTCCGGGTTACGGATAAGTGTAGGCGCGTCATCAGGGTTGTCGGGTTCTTCCAATAAATACCCCGCGTGATTAGCCCTGGCAAAATCAATAAACTCCCGGCACCTGTCCTGCGGGACATAACCTTGTATATAGGCAAAACTCTCTTCCTGCTCCATGCCATGCAAGGCCCGCAAGAAACGATATTGCTTGTCTAAAACAGCCTGGTATTCCTGCAAGGGCTTAAGAGCGGCAGTCTCCAATTGAAGCGATGTATTTAATCCCGCTATCCTCTTTTCAAGGAATGCCTGCCTACGGCACAACGCATCAAAACCCGTATCAGGCAGGGCAATGGACTTAAACGGCAGGTCCTCTCCGGGCTGGCAATTTATCCGGGCGCAATATACCCGGCCCTTGTCCCTTGATATAACATGAATGTCATCCCTGCCTTCAACCTGCCTGTATTCCAGTTCGTTTAATTCATATAAATTTATATCAACACCGGATATGGAGAGATTTTTTATGTCCCCGGGGTCAAAACCGTTCCATGGCTTATACCAATCAAGATGTTGGCACACCTTTTCAAGCTCGCTTTCGTCTGCCTTTAACTGTTCATTAAGACTTAATATAGACTCAACCCTTTTTTGCCGTTCCGTAGGCGCATTATGCCGTTCAGGGTTACTTACAACACTTTTATACTGCCCTATAACGGATATCGCCCTTGCTACCTGCTCAAGCCCGGCAGATACCCCATCCATATCGGCTTCCTGTGCCTGCTTAACACATTCCAGATGCACTACACCAAGAGAGCGCAGGGCCTCAAGCGCCTGACGACGGCCTGCCTGCCGGACAAACAACGTCATTCTCTTCATCTTTACTATCATAAAAATTTTTTCCCGCTATGCCGCTACGTGTTTTGTCACAATCTTATGTTTAGCAATCTTACCTGTCACAACAGCCGCTGTCTGCATATCTCCAAGAACAATGTTTATCTTTCTTATATTATTACGTGATTCGGGTATCTTAATCTTTTCAAAGAGATTCACTCTTTGCGTAGTTACCCTTAGCTCATTCGCCAGCAGGCCCTGTTTTTTCTTAAGCAACAATAACCTGAACCTTAACTCTATCATTTTTTTGACTGCCTCAATACCGGAATCAACCCACAAAGGTGTGGATAATAGATCGTAGTCCCGGGTATTAAAGTCTACACCTGCGAATACCGGCAGGTCTATACCGGCTATGTTTTCTATTTTCGCGTTATACGCTTTAACTGAAATAATATCCTTAAGAGACACGTCTTCGCCAAAAACCGACAACCAGCTGGAGACAGATAACTTAAACCGCGTTATTTCATCTTCAATATCCTCTACCGCGTGTAAGGTCTTGGCAATCTCAAGCTGGAGCTGTTGTTTTTTTAGCGTTAAAGTAGGTAGATACCTTGTAAAACGCCTTAGTGCGTCTTTTTGGCCTTTTAACGCGTTCTTTGTATATTTTATCTTCACCATTGGCAATAACCCTACCTTGGCCAGAATTTTTCCAATAACTCTGTCCTGAAACTGGTCTCCTTAGGAGCAAAACACTGGGACAATATTTTCCAGCCGCTGTCAAGAGCCTGGTCAAGCGGGATGTTGACTTTTAAATCCATCATCTGCGACTCAAATAATTTACCGTATTTGATAAGCTTTGTGTCCCATCCGCTCATGCGAAAGCCCATAGCTCTTTTTTCTTCGGCCTCTTTATATTTCGCGTAAAGCTGTATCATGCCGTCCATGATAGAGCGGTGATCTTCGCGTGTGTTCTTATTCACCAGCTGCTTAAGCCTGCTTAATGACCCAAAAGGCTCTATACGGCCATTGCGCAAATAAAACTGCCCTTCGGTAATATAACCTGTATTATCAGGCACGGGGTGGGTCACGTCATCACCCGGCATGGTCGTAACGGCCAAAATGGTAATGGAGCCCGCTCCTTCAAAATCAACAGCCTTCTCATATCTGGAGGCAAGCTGGCTATATAAATCCCCGGGGTATCCTCTATTAGAAGGCACCTGTTCCATTGTAATTGCCATCTCTTTGAGCGAATCGGCAAAATTCGTCATATCCGTCAAAAGCACCAGGGTCTTTTTACCGTCCAACGCGAAACGTTCAGCAACGGCAAGACACATATCAGGGACCATCAGGCCTTCAACAATAGGGTCCGAAGCAGTATGCACGAAAAATATCGCCCTGCCTAAGGCGCCGCCTTCTTCAAGCGTATTTTTAAAATAAATATACTGATCGTGCTTTAGCCCTATACCGCCCAACACAATAAGGTCTACCTCCGCCTGCAAGGCTATCCTGGCCAGGAGCTCATTATAAGGTTCGCCGGAAACAGAAAATATGGGTAATTTCTGTGACTCCACAAGGGAATTGAACACGTCAATCATCGGGATATTAGTCTTGATCATATTGCGCGGTATAATCCTCTTTGACGGATTTACGACCGGGCCGGCAACCTCGATCATATTGTCAGACAATACCGGCCCTCCATCGCGGGGCATACCGCTTCCATCAAATATCCTGCCGAGCAAATTGGATGAGAAACCAACCTGCATAGGATGGCCTAAAAAACGCACCTCATCCCCGGTTGATATGCCTCTTGAGCCCTGAAACACCTGCAGATATACCATATCCGCGTCAAGCTTGATTACCTGCGCTAACGATCCCCCATAGGCCGTCTGTACTTGAGCAAGTTCTTCATACGCGACGCCTTGCGCGCGGACAGACAACACATTACCGACTATACTCAATATTTTAGTGCATACTCTTCTCATATGATGTTTCCTTTAGCAGGGATTTTATCTTCTCTTCCTGCAGTTTAAAGCTTTGAGAATCCCACTCTTTGTAATTAAGGTCTATAAAAGCCTGGCGCAGATTATAGAAAAACTGTCTGGCCTCTCCTTTGTCCTGTATGGCAAACTCCCTGCCAAGCACCTCTTGTGATATCATAGCAAAAATATATTTTTGCCTCTGGGGCGCGGTAGCTGAATCCACGGGGTCAAAACCATTCTGCTGCATATAGACAGCGTCGAGAAATTCCGCCTTAAGATAGACCTCAAAATCCTCGCAGGACGTGCCCTCCTCGCCGATAACCTTCATCATCTGGTTTACGCCTTCACCCTTAAACAACACCTCTTTTGCCAGTATGACTTGTTCTTCCGGTATGATGCTCTTATATTTGCTCCAGCTCTCAAGAGGATCAATAGAAGGGAATTTGCGGGCATCCGCCCTGTCCCTGGACAGACCGTGAAAGGCCCCAACAACCTTAAGAGTGCTTTGTGTCACAGGCTCTTCAAAACTGCCGCCCGCGGGACTTACTGTCCCGCCTATTGTAAGGCTTCCAATGCTACCGTCATGCAGCAAAACCCTGCCGGCACGTTCATAAAATTGCGCTATACGCGATTCAAGATACGCGGGATAGGCCTCCTCTCCGGGAATCTCTTCAAGCCTGCCCGATATCTCTCTCATCGCCTGGGCCCACCTTGATGTCGAATCGGCAAGAAGAAGAACCGATAGGCCCATCTGCCTGTAATATTCCGCTATAGTAGCCGCCGTGTAAACCGACGATTCCCTGGCAGCGACAGGCATCGACGATGTATTACATATAATAACAGTCCTGTCCATCAGCGTCTTGCCTGTCTTCGGGTCCTTAAGGCTGGGGAATTCCCTCAATGTCTCCACGACCTCACCCGCGCGTTCACCGCACGCGGCGATAACCACTATATCAACCTCCGCGTAACGGCTTGTCAATTGCTGTAAAACCGTCTTACCCGCGCCAAACGGACCCGGTATGCAATATGTCCCGCCTTTTGCCACAGGAAAGAACGTATCTATAACGCGCATACGCGTTATCAGCGGTTCATCGGGAGCGAGTTTTTCTTTATACGCTGCTATCGGCATCTTGACGGGCCAGTTGAATGTCATACTTATCCGTTGCTCCTGGTTATTGCCGTTTTTAATTTTAGCGATAATATGCTCAACCGTATAATCATCCTCTGAAGCGATATCCTCAACAATATATTCATCCTTGTAATAGAAAGGCACCATTATCTTATGGGAGAACATGCCTTCATGCACATGACCTAAAACGTGACCGGCTGACACGCGCTCGCCTTTTTTTGCGTTGGGTTTGAATTTCCATTTTTTAGTCAGCGATATAGCCCCAAGTTCAATACCGACGGGGAGAAAAAAGCCGAACTTTGCCGCCAATTCTGGAAGCGGATTTTGCAAACCATCATATATCTGCGATAACAGCCCCGGCCCCAACTGGACTGACAGCATGGTGCCTGTAAATTCTACCTCGTCTCCGACCCTGACCCCTTTGGTTGTTTCAAACACCTGCAAAAAGGCTACATCACCCTCTATCTTAATCACCTCCGCCTTAAGCCTGCTATCCTGCCTCAAGACATAACCCACCTCGTTTTGGGAGATATCACCGGTAAAACGAACCTGGATCATATTACCATTAACTGCTATTATACTGCCAACGTGCTTACTCATAATTCACCTCGCACATATCCCGGAATACCGCTTCTCCGTTTTCCTTGTTAAAACAACCGAGTCTTTCTATTATCTGCAGTTTCAAAAAATATAGTATCAAGAAATTAATATCAAAAAAATTACCCGCTTCCAGGTAATCCAGATACCCCCATCTAAGCCTTTCTAACGACTGTTCCATCAGAAGGGGGTTTGCCTGCTCCCAAACAACCTTTGCAGACGAAACCGGCTTGTCATGCCTATTGCCCTTGGCCCAAGCGCGTGCCAGGGCCAATTCAGAGCGCAGGTTTTTATCAAATTCTTTCCACGCCCTCAAAACCGGCGTGTCATTGACAGGCCTGCCGGCACTTCCTGGAGCGGCGCTTTCAAGCATTTCCATATCGTTTTCACTTAACCACTTTCGGCATTCGGATAAAAAGGCCTGCTTATTCACATGACCCGGCTGGGCAAACCTTAAAAAAGGCAATGACGACACAAGATAATAATATTTATTTGCCATTGTGTGTATTCTGCTTTAATCCTAAATCTATGTCAAGCGCGTCGATAAGTTTAGGGTTAAGGTAACGCCTAAAACCCTCGGCGATAGCGTGATCGGTGAAATCAATATAAGAACCTGTGCCCTTTGCCCCTATGCGAAAACCTCCGTCTATGCCGGATTTTTCCTGTAGGGACAACTGTGCGCGGGCCTCTTTTCTTAACGCCTCGAATAATACCTTCTCAAGGGCCTTTTTATCGTTTTCGTTTAACACAACTTCTATATCCGTGACACCCTGCTTAACGGAATACTCGACCGCCTTCATGATGATATCTTTCAGGGTATCGGGTTGAAGCTCCCGGGCTACCTGGTTCTTCACGACGCGGGCAAAGAATTCACTTACCCTGACACGCAGCATTAAGAGGGCATCTCTTGCCGCCTGCTTTAAAGCCGTTTCCGATGACTGCCTAAAATTCTCCGCCTCATTTTTAGCGTTTGCTATTATATGCTCGCTTTTGTCTGACGCCTGCTTAAGCATTTCATCGGCCTGGGCCCTTGCCGCGTCTATTATCTTGGAGGCCTCCGCGCGGGCCTGATCAACACCATCTTGCTTTATCTTATCTATAAGGTACCTTAAATCTGTTTCCATTTCAAACCTCTTTTGTTTTAGGCGTTTTTAAAAAGGCGGGTTTTTCAAAACTGCCAAATTACGGCCTTTGGCGGGAGCCCGGCTTAACCATAGGGATATTCGACTTGCACAAAGGGCATTTGTCCGCGGGATATGTCTTTATGTCCAGCGCCTTGACGCTGCAAAACGGCATGCGGCCAAATAGCCTGCTTCCGGCGCTTCGGTCAATTAATGAAGCGACCCCAATTATATCCGGCCTATACGGTTTGATTGCCACCATAACTTCCTTAACGGATCTGCCTGTCGTAATGACATCCTCCGCAATCAGCACACGTTCGCCCTTTTTTATTGCAAAACCCCGGCGAAGCTGCATTACGGAATCTTTTCTTTCCGCGAACATGGCCCTTGCCTGAAGCGCCCTAGCTAATTCATAGGCAACAAGGATACCGCCATAAGCCGGGCCTATAACAATATCCGCCTTCTGCTTCTTCAATTTTACGGCCAGATCTTTGCATAAGGCGGCCGCGTATACCGGCCTGCTTAAAAGCATGGCACATTGCAGATAACCACTGCTATGCAGGCCGCTTGATAATAAGAAATGCCCGGATAGAAAAGCCCCCGTGTCACTAAGCATTTTTTGAAAAACAGATTCACGCATAACGCATAAACCTTTTTTGTCCTTTAGCATAAACCTAAGGTAGTTTTTTGTCAAGGCCAATCATGCCGCGCCCAGGGCCAAAAACAAACCCCGGAGAGACTACGGCAAATCCAGTAATATATTTCTTGCGGCTTTTAGAGGATCTTTTGATTCGGTGACAGGTCTTCCGACAACTATATAATCAGCGCCTTCATCGGATGCCTGGCGCGGCGTTACAACCCTTTTCTGATCTTGGTTAAAGGCCGAGAAAGCGGGACGTATGCCCGGGGTAAGCACAATAAAATCCTTGCCGCACACATTACGTATCATGCCTATCTCCTGCCCGGAACAAACGACCCCGTCCATGCCGCAATCTTGAGCCAATAGGGCAAGCTTTTTAACCTGGGCGCGGGACCCGCGGGTAACACCGATACTATCTAATTCCTTTTGGTCCATGCTCGTAAGTATGGTAACAGCCAATAACAAAGGTGTTTTACGCCGGCCTCTTGCCTGAAAAGCCGACTCCATCATGGCCTTACCGCCTAAGGCGTGTATATTAGTTATCATAACACCCATGGAAGAGGCCTGTCTGACGGCGCCTGCCACAGTATTAGGTATATCATGGAATTTCAGGTCCAAGAAAACCTCTGCGCCTCTTTCGCGGACCATAGCAACCGAGGCAGGCCCTGACTTGGTAAAAAGTTGACTGCCTATCTTAAATATAGACACGTCAGGATACAGCGCACCGACTAATCTACCCGCCTTTGTTAGGGTATCCACATCCAAAGCGACAATAAGCCTTGTCCTCTTCGCGCCGTGAGCGCCTCTGTTGTCTCTCCTCTTTAACGCTGTCATAGCTTAAGTTGCCCTATAAGTTCTTTGATGTTTTTCATATTACGGTTTTTCAGATAAAGCCTAAGGCCTCTAATGATATTTCCGGCAGCGGCGGGGTCAACGAAATTTGCCGTGCCTATCTGTACCGCTGAAGCACCGCATAAAAAGAATGCCACCGCGTCCTCGGTACTCATAATGCCGCCTATACCGATAATGGGTATTTTAACGCAATGATAGGCCTGCCATATCATCGCAAGAGCGATAGGTTTTATAGCTGGGCCGCTTAGGCCTCCCGTTACATTACCTAAACGCGGCCTTGCGCGCGCGATATCAACATCCATACCAATAAGAGTGTTGATCATAGATAAAGCGTCGGCCCCGGCTTTTTCAGCGGCGCGTGCGATAAGACCGATATCGGTAACGTTGGGCGAAAGTTTGGCAATAACAGGTTTGTTTGTCTGCTTTTTAACCGACCTGATAATATATGATGTGCTGTCAGGATCCTGGGCAAAAAGCAGGGACGCGCTTTTATGCTTTATGTTCGGGCAGGATATATTTACCTCTATGGCATCAACGGTTGTGTTATTAAGCGCCCTGGCAAGCATTTTATAGTCCTGCTGGCATCTGCCGGCAATGCTTACTACGACCCGCGCGCCAACTGATTTAAGAAACGGAAGCTTGGTATTAATAAAATCATCAAGCCCTTCGTTTTGTATGCCTATGGCATTTAGTAATCCTGCTGTCGTCTCCCACAAGCGCGGGGGCGGATTACCTTGGCTGGGTTCTAAGGTTATGGATTTGGTGACAATAGCGCCTAATCCAGCGGCGTCTATAAGCTCTCCGCATTCCTGGGTATAACCAAAGGTGCCGGAGGCTGTCATAACCGGGTTAGCTAATTTAAGACCGCCGATATTTATCTCCAAAGCCCTTTCTGTATTTATCTTTTTCATAATCTAATCCCAAACTATATCCGCTAAATCAAACACCGGTCCTTCTTTACATACACGCTCATAGCCGCGTTGCGTTTTAATGGCGCACCCAAAACAGGCGCCAACACCGCAACCCATGCGCTCCTCAAAAGACCCTTGCGTTTTTATTTTGTACGGTTTAGCTATCTTTGCTACAGATGCCAACATGCTCATAGGGCCGCAGGCATATAAACCCACTTCCGGGGCGTAATCACCTATAGTCACATCTGCCAAAGAATAGGACCGCGTGCGTAGCGATGTTTTTCGTATATCAAAATCCCGTATCACCTTTTCCAGCATGGCGGTTACCAGACCGCGATCACCTCTTGACCCGTCTTCAGTAACAATTATGGCCTTAGCGCCTATCTCCTGAAATTCCTTAACACATACAACGGAACCGGCGCCTTTGGCACCTATTATTACGGTTATAGCTTTTTTTCTGTATGTAGCCAATTGATCGGCCAGGGCTACTAAGGGCGCCACCCCCATACCTCCTGCTATGAGCACAAAATTTGATTGCCCCTTGGGCACCTTAAAACCATTGCCCAGCGGGCCTACGACATCAAGAAATGTGCCCTTTGAGCGACGTGACATTAGCTGCGTCCCCTTGCCATTTACCTTATACAAAAGCTCAACGATACCCTGCCTGCCGCTTATACGATGGACACTTATAGGCCGCCTTAAAAGAGGGTCATACCCCATACCGGCTCTTATGTGCAAAAACTGGCCGGGGCGGACATTGCCGGCAAATCCTTCTATGCGAAGCGCCATCTTAAAATACCCGGGGGCTATTTCCTTGTTTATCAGGATCTCGGCTTTAGTTTGCAGTTTTTGCATAACCTCTCCCGCGGGTATTATCCTTGCCCGCCACAGGCATATTATTTAAATCAATAGCCCCATACACGCCGTCATAACCCGGGTTAACGCCCACACGGCCGCTCCTCACATTCAATACAATATCTGCTGTAGCCCGAGACAGCCCCTCATAAAGTGCCTCGCTGCCGGCAAAAAGCAGGGCATTGAATTCGGAACCAAAAAACCCTATGGCATCTTGGTACTCACTTATAACTGTTTTCGAACAAATGCCTTTTTTTTGTGATGCCGCTATCAATTCAAGCAAAGGCACGAGACGCTTAAAAGGTATTTCCTCTTTGGGTATAAAACCCTCCGGCCTGTCCGCCAGCTCTTCAACCCTGTTCATCACGCCTATTGTCAAAGGTTTCCCGCAGACAGGGCACATACCCGCGCAGGCCCTGGTTTGACTTGGATGATAACAGACACCGCATGAGCGGTGACCGTCATAATGGTACTTACCTTCCTGCGGGAAAAATTCTATTGTGTATAAAAAACGCTTTCTGTCTTTTTCTTTTAAGGTTGATACGATCTCCTCGTAGCCAGCCTCGGTATCAAACACATTGGCCTCTCTGCCCAGCTTCCCCGGTGAATGGGAATCCGAATTCGAGATAAGGCTATATTTGTCAAGCGCGCTTACCCGATGACACATATCGGGATCCGCGCTCAACCCTGTCTCCAGGGCATAAATATCCTGTGCCTGTTCCTCGAAGCACTCCTCTATCGAATCAAATCCTGACATGGACCCGAACACGCTAAACCACGGGGTCCATATATGCGCCGGCACAACCATGGTCTTTGGCGACGCGTCAAGGGCAATCTTTACCAGGTCTTTAACATCAAACCCGAATATCGGCCTGCCATCCGAAGAGATATTGCCACGCCTTTCAAGTTCTTTACTTATGCGGTCGGCTGTTTTAAAATCAGGTGAAAATAATACGGTATGCACACGTCTGCCCTTGCCGTTCTTTTTATACATATTGCTTATTTCAGCGGTAAGCATAAACTTAACTCCGTCGTATTCATACAGACCGTTCACGCAGCGTTTCAATTTCGCTTTAAGCGCCTTACGCCACAAGGGATGGGTAAAGTCCCCTGTGCCGACAACCGCTATGCCTTTTGCCTTGGCCCAGCGGGCTATGTTTCCCACAACCATATCCGGGCTTGTCGCACGGCTATACCGTGAGTGTATGTGGAAATCCGCTATAAATCGTGCCATAGGTTTTTTCCTTAAGCGCGGTAAGCAACCACGCCGTTAAGTATTGTAAGCATGACCTTGCCTCTTAAGCGCATACCTAAAAAAGCGGAGTTTTTTGATTTAGAAACAATACCGCGCTTTTCAACTACCCATTCCCGGTTCGGATCGAATATTGTTATATCCGCGTCACGGCCAACGGCAATCCCGCCCTTGTCCAGACCAAGAATACGCGCCGGGCGAGTTGAGCACGCCTGGGCGATCTTTGTCATGTCCGCGCTGTTATTACCGTATAAGGCCGTAAGCGCCGCCGGCAGCATGGTCTCAAGCCCGATCACGCCAAAGGCGGCCCGCTCGAACTCTATATCTTTTTCATTCTCGGTGTGAGGGGCATGATCCGTGGAAATAACGTCTATAACACCGTCTATTACCGCCTGCCTTAGGACCTGGCGGTCATCGGCACTTCTTAACGGCGGGTTCATTTTCTTATTGGTATCAAAATCCC
>Ga0265297_10004119_pt1 | contig 24422 bp, 27 predicted proteins | sample Munlanlwell13791_FD_192502 | JGI IMG/M metagenome (GOLD analysis project Ga0265297, IMG submission 192502) | Leachate microbial communities from a municipal landfill in Southern Ontario, Canada - Leachate well 137-91 | ecosystem: Engineered > Solid waste > Landfill > Unclassified | place... | reverse complement strand
GATTTGGCATGTAGCATCTTCGTCCTGCTCTGTCGGCCAGTTCTGTTACCCATTCATCGGTATAGGCCGAAGCGAGTTTTGGAGGAAGGACATAACCCAGAAGTTCAACCCAATGTCGATGAATAAACCCGTGAGTTCCAATTCTACCATGCTGGAAACCATCTTCTCCGTAAACAAAGAGAATCTTGTCCTCAAATTTGTCAAATTCCTGTTGAACGATGACATCCCATTTAGGAGTTCCAAACACGATATCATCGGCGGCAAACATGATAATATCGCCTTTGGCCATTTTAACCAACTCGTTATACATCTGGCTTCCAATGAGCTTATTTCCTTGAACGGCATTGGTATTTACTCTTTCCGCAATGGCAGAGAGCGCCGGAATGGACTCTTGGTCATCATCATCGATATACACGAGCAATTCTACGTTTTGGATATCCGAAACGGTGCTCACAAGGCTGTCCACCAGACGAATTAAGTTCTGGGGTCGGTTTCTGGTTGGGCAAAGGATGCTAATCATATCGTAATCTCGTATTTGATGTCGTCGTAATTGAAAAGATGTTTTGGAAGGAGAACAGTTTCCTTCGTAAACTGACCAAGCCCATCTGGGTCTTTGGGCATTCCGTCCGCATCATAGGCGTCAGGATTGTGATCGAAAATATGCGCCCATTCGTCATATCCAAACCCAGTTGCCTTTGCTCTGGGGTCTGCAAATGCTTTGGTGATGTCAATGTCACACATTAACTCATTCCAATAGGGCTTTGTCGGAGGAACATACTTTTCCAGTGATGTTGCCCCATCTGCGGATTTATGGTGTACCAAGACGATATCTTTGACCACACACCACTTCAATTTCAGTGGAGCAACCATGTAATAAAATACCGACTCCGTACACGACGCTCTGAAAATGTCGGGGAGAATCTTCCCATAATACTCGTAGAACCTGTGCGGATACCAGTTAAAATGAATGTGGACGCACTTTCCTACTGGAACGATGAAATCCTGCCCTCGGAACACATGTCCCGGTGGTAATCCAAACCAATGTTCCAATCCCATATCGGTATCGGTTTGCATGGAGATAATCCCATACTTCCCCGTAATAGCACGGTTATGGATTTCTTGAAGAACGGTGTCAAATGTCGTCAAGACGCCGGAATCGACGAAAATGTATCCATCGTATGGTCCCTTTCGCTTTACGATTTCGTCCACGGCTTTGTTGAACGTTACGTTCACGGTTAGAATTTCATCGGTGTAGAAATAGATGAGTCTCTTTCCATATCGTTTCTGTAATGCCGCCTTGGTGGCTTGATGCATTCTGCAACCACTAACGGCGACATCGTAAGTAAACCCATTAGTTTTCTGATTTAAGAGATAGTCCAGCCCTTGCAGGTAAAGGAACAAATTGTTCGCCCTGATTTCGCAAGTGTTGTAAACTAAAAGGTATCTATTCATTAGTCTCCAAGCAATTTTCTTTTGAGTTTGATTGAAGCTAGTTCTTCAACGTTTTTTCGCTGTTGGAGGCCGAATCTTTTCTCTACCAAGTCCAGATACGCCGGATTGGTGAAGTAAGTATGCCACGCATCGTCACGGAATTTCAATACTTCCGCCGAAGTACAATACTTCGTTGGAAGCGGCTCGGACTCGTAGCTCAAGAAGGCAAAGCCCTCCGGAGTCGTGGGCAACTTCCATCCTTCTTTTATGGCACGGACATGCAATGGACTTCCCGGCAGAGCCATGCAAGGATACATGTTGGTCGTCTCAGCATTGATTTCCATTGCCAGATCCAATGTGGCCTGCATACTCTCTTTGGTATCATCTGGGAATCCAAAAATGAAGTTGCTTATGACATTGATATCTGCGTCACGAATATCTTGGCATACTTGACGAATATTCACGTTCTTGAATGAACCTTTGCTAACTTCGGTTCGAATTTCCTGGCGTGCCGCTTCGATACCAAGCGCCAACCAGTTGATGCCTGCTTTTTTGAATAGTTCGAGGTATTGCTTACGCACGGTATCAATACGAGCATATGCCCACATATTGAATTTCAATTCTCTGTTGACAATGTTGTTCAGAAGCGGTTCGAAGTATCTCTTGTCGAGGAAGAACATTTCATCGGAGATACGGACAGTCTCGACCCCATATCCTGCCAGCTTCTCAAACTCTTTTGTGATGAAATCTGGAGACCAGAACCTCATGATTCGACTATCCGCCGAAGAAATTCCCTGAGAGTTGTCTTTTCGGTTCAGGATGTTAATCATGCAGAAATCACAGCCAAATCGGCATCCCAAACTCGTATAGATAGCCGCAAAGGGAGTTCGCTTGGATTTATCGAAGTTGGCGTGCCAGAAATGGGCTCGGTATAGGTCGAAGGGCTTGTTCCTATATGGAAGCAAGTCCCACGCATATCCCGGCAAGTCGATATCCATTCTTTCTTGTGGGACAACGAACTCCGGTGGATTGAGAACGGACATTTCTCCATTATACCAACCAATGCCTTTTACATTTCGAAGTTGATCGGGAGATTTGAGATCTGTAGCCAAAAGATTTCTCAGCGCATACACTCCCTCGTTGAGAAGAATGAAATCCACGAAATCCTTTTGGATAACTTCCCGAGGGAGGGCAGACACATGAGAACCAACCATACAAATTTTGACGGAGGGAAGTGCCTCTTTGAGTTTTTCTCCTGTCCTATATGCACCAATCATCATTGTCGTCCCCGAGTTGGGATTTTGGCCATACATAACAAATACTACCAATCGGGGTTGAAGTTCTTCAACTCGATTGACTACTTGCTCATCGGTAAGTCGTTCGGCATTTGCATCGCAAATGGCTACTTTGTACCCCACGGAGCGGCAACTCTGGGCCAGCAGTAGGCACCATGTTGGGGTTTCAATTGCGCTGAATTCGTCCGCAAGAGCCTGATAGGCTTCCTTGGAGACGTTGGGTTCTATTAGCAATAAATCTAAGCTCATTTGTTTCCTTTTTGTATGTTCAATTTCTTTTCCATTGGTCTAAGGTTCCCGAGATTCCAACATATCAAAAAGTTTGGGTTTTGCATAGAATCATATGGTAACTTTGATTGTGGAACAATGTGATCTATCCACCAAGTTGGCGCTCCATCAAATGTTTTTCCGCCGTAATTCTCCCAAGACATCCAAGGTTCAAATTGACCCTCCAAATGTTCTCTGAGATCTTTCAAGGTATAAGGAAGATACTTGAAAATCGATTCGCCTTTAGTCCCGGCTTGTTTTTTGATATTTTGTCGTATTTGATGTGACACACATTGCCGCAATCTAAATATAGGATCGGACTTTCTTCTCTCAAATAGATAAACACGTTGAGCTTCGAGACATTTCTTTTTGTTATTTTTATAATATCTATTTGCTTTGAGTTTTAGTGCTATTCGATTTTGAACATAATAATTTTTACACCTAATCGAACGCTGAACCGTTGTGGTTTCGGCATGTAATGATACACATTTTTTACATCTGTGCTGGAACCCAGATTTTCTACTTCGGTTCTTCGAGAAATCCGAATCCGGTTTTTCCAATTTACACTTTCCACACCACATAGATTAAATGTCCGAGAATGGGCAGTTCGTATTCTTTACGATGGGACACACTTGCAGAACTTCTCTGATTGTGTCATCCAAAGAATAACGTGGTTTCCACCCTGTTGCTTCCAGCTTCTCATTGGAAACGATGTAGTTTCTCTGATCTGGGTCTTTGTTGATTGGAGACTCGGTAATGTAGAAATCCGGAACCTGTAACTTGATTCGTTCACAGAGTTGACGTTTGTTAACGTTGGCAGATGTATTTCCAAGGTTGTAAACGTTTCCTCTCATTTTCTGTTCGTTCTGGATAGCCCACAAAATGGCTCCTGCAACGTCATGAATGTGAATAAAGTTTCTCAGGAATGAGGATTCGAACAGAACGATGAACTTGTCATTCCATGCTCGGAAAGTGAAATCATTCACTAGCAAATCCATTCTCATCTTTCGAGAGACACCCATAACCGTGGCTAAACGGAAAGTGATATTATTTCCGCTCATCATAATTGCCCGTTCGGCGGCACATTTGGTCTTTCCGTAAATCGAAATGGGATTTAGCGGAGTTTCCTCGGTGCAAAATACAGCCTTTCCTTCGACGTGCTGGCCGAGACCATACCCCGAGTTCGTGTTTGCATGAATGATCAGTTGAGTCTCGCTAACGTGCCCCGCTAAGAATTCGGCACTAAACCGATTTACCTGTTCGGCCTCAATAGGGAATCGATTACAGACGGGCATACCAACATAAGCCGCCAAGTTGATGATGATATCGGCTTGTTTGATTTGAGTCAGATACAAATCTTTGTTTCGAACATCACCGTAAACGAACTTGAATTTCGGGTTGCGGGCGTACTCCAGAATGCCGTGTTGACGATGAATGAGATTATCAAGAACAGAAACCTCATACCCGGCATCCAAAAGGACTCCCGTTAAAACACATCCAATGTACCCCCCGCCACCAGTTAAAAGAATTTTAGTCATATCACTGATTTTTTTGATTGAAGTTATGAATTTTAGAACATAATTCTAAAAAATGTTCGGTTGAAAATTGTTGTTTCATCATATTAACATCTTTATGAACCCATTGAATATTGTCTTTTTGATATGGGAGGTTGGAATTTATTCTATCCAGTGATGCGGTTCGATATTTTCCATTAACCTGTTTGGATTTTGATGGAAGCAGTAATGGAAGTCCACTTAAAGCACATTTTCCTTCTTGTTTTTCAAATAGTTCTGCCACGTCATCAATTGTAATTTCAAATGGAATAGATCGAGTAGATGCCACCATTTTGATTCGATCAAAAAATGTTAACGAAATTTGACCTTTTCCTCTCCAGTTTTTGTGACGTTTTCCATAATTTTTTTCTTTATAACATCCACAAGAAATCAAGGTTCCAGACAACAAATTTTGTTTGGTGTGATAACGAAAATTTCCGCAATCACATATACATTTGTATAGTTTATTCTTTTTGGTAATATGAGTCTCTTCTGTTACAGTTAACATACCAACTTTTTTTCCGACAATTTCGTTTTTCATATGTAAGTAGTTATATGGGATGTATTACTTACATAAATAGAGTAAACTTTGGGTAAAACATGTTATTTCTCTCCCCAGAAACGATACAGTTCTTCGATGAAGTAATCCACGCTTTTGTCAAATGGTATAACGGGTTTCCATCCTGTATCTCTGGTAAATTTGCTCATATCCGGAATCTGAATTGTAGTATCCGATGGACGCATAAGTTTCGGATTCTGATATGTCCGGACAGGAACCCCCATCTTGTTGATAAGAAGTTCCAAAAATTCTCTAATGCTGATTCCCTTGCTCCCGCCGATATTGTACACTTCTCCAATCTTGCACTTCTGGGTCGCAATCCAGTAGGCTTCGGCAGCTTCTCGAACATCGATGAAAGTTCGAACCGTCTCCAAATTACCATGCTCAAGGACTTCTCTCTTCCCCTCCTTGATTTCCATGATTTGCTTGGCAAACGCCGTGGCAAACAGGTCGGCTCGACGGGCATTCAAATAAGTGAACATTCGGGTTCGAACAATGTTCATCCCATAGTTCAAATAATAAACATACCCAAGATTGTCTTGGGCCATTTTTGATACCGCATAAGGATTGATTGGTTTAAGCGGGCATTCTTCCGTAATGGGCACATGCTTCGGGTCAACTCTGCCATAAACTTCCGAAGTGCTACAAATTTGGATGACCGGATTGTAGCCGTCTTTGTTTTTAAGAAGCCTAACTGCTTCCAAAAGATTCATTGTGATGTTGATGTTATTGGAAATGACTTCATGTGGATAATCAAACGACTTCCTGACATTAGCCATAGAAGCAATATGCATGACAATATCCGGACGAACCTCATCCATCAAGCGATACACTGAAAGCGATTCGTTCAAGTCCAAATAACGAAACTCAATTCGGTCCTTGATGTGTTCGACGTTTCGGGGTGGTGTGTGGTCACGGGTAGTTCCAATCACTTTAGCACCTACCCTATCCAGTAGATACTCAGCGAGATAACTCCCTCCGCTTCCAGTCACCCCTGTTATGAGAACTTTCATGTTATGTTTTTCAATAATTCGGATGAACTATACCGTTTTGGCAACGGAATAGCAACATATTTTATACTTTTTTTAGGAGGATTTCATGGGCTCGCTGAAGAATGGAAGAACTTGATTCGCTTTTTTCTCCACCAACACCATAAACCATCTTTATTCCAAGGCGTTCACATGTTTTTGTTTCTTTAGGCTCCGAGTTGTTGATTTTTCTATCCCCCCCATTACAAAAAATTTGAGGTTTGAGGAGTTCGAGCGATTTGGATACCGTCCCGTCTTCGTCAATAGCTATACAAACTTCATCAACCCCACGGATATGGGAAATAAGTTTGGCTCGGTCATTTTGGTTGACAACCAGTGGAGTATTTTTTAATTTTGCTTGTTCGTCTGAATTAACAATAACAGTAAGGTATCCACCCAATTTTCGAGCGGACGTTATGTAATCAATATGACCGACATGGAGTATTTGAAAAAACCCGCTAATTGCCACATTAACCGTAAATTTTTTTGTTATTTCCCGACATATTTCTAGAAGCCGAAATTGGGTCAGTTGATATTTGATCATATTAACTGTTTTATGCACCCATTGGATGTTTCCATGAATGTATCCTTGTGTGTTATCGATTCGATCTAAAGAAGCGTTTCCAGGTTTTTTGTATCCTTGTTTGGGATGTTTTTTGAAGAATAAATCTTCACCGGTAAGCATACATTTTCCACTTTGAAAACGGAAACATTCGTTAAGGTCTTCTAAGGAAACCGAAAATTCTAAATTTCGTTGTTGTGCATTCTTTTTTAAGGTCGTATAATAATCCTTGGGAATATATTCATTTCCTCTGAAATTCTTGTGGCGGCATGGGGGGATCGCAGGAAGTAATCCAAGGGGTTTTGATTGATGCGTATAATGATGTATCTGGACACAGCGATGAATGAAATCTTGTTCATCTCTATTATTTTTCATCATATTAACGTCTTTGTGAACCCACTGAACGTTATTCTTGATGTATCCTTTTTTGGAATCGATTCTATCCAATGATGCTGTTTTTGAAATAAAATCAATGAACTCCCCGGTAAAATGACATTTTTGGTTCTGTTGAAAGTAAAGTTTATCGAGAAACTCTATAGAAACCGAAAATGGTAGTTTTCGTGTTTGCGCTTTCCTTCGAAGGGAGTTATAATAATCCAACGGAATAGCCGTTTCCCCTCGCCATCGATTGTGTTTTGATCCCCTTTGAGTTCTGGGGCAGCATTTATAACATGTTTTTGTTCGTAGAAGGTTGGATTTTGGAGCGGAATAAATATCTTTACAGTTTGGGCATTCAACACTGTAAATGGTATGGTATCCATCTTTTGCCACTCCCGCTACGCCGAGTATTCGTTTCCCGTTTATTATTTGACCGCTTAAATCTTCTTTTCTATTCATACTAATAAATAGTTATCGTAATCATAAAAATGGCATATTTATAAGATTAAAATAACCCGAAACTATACCTCTTCTCATTGTGTATTTCCGTCGTAAATGACCGACGCTCCTTTATTTTCAAACTCAAAATCTAAAATAGTATTTTGAAATGTTTGTTTGATTTTTGTTTTGACTTTTGGATTGCAAACCACGAGAACAAATCCACATCCACCGGCACCTAGTAGTTTTACTCCATATGCTCCCATACGCATAACTGTTGCAACTATTTCATTGATTTTCCCGGTGGAAATAAGTGGAGAAATTCTTTTTTTGGCTTCCCATGATTGGTGGAGAAGTCTTCCGATTTGTTCAATATCTTCATTTAAGAAGAACCGATGTGCCTCCTTGGCGATTTGTAAAATTTTTGTTTTATCTTGTTTTTCGTGAGATTTTGCAATGGTATCTTGGTCTCGCTGTTCATTGGTGTAAATTAGCACCATAGATTTTTGGAGTTCTGCTTTGAATTCCGCAGTTACAGCCAAGGGTTTGACCAGAAACTCTCCATTTGGTTGAATCTCAATCGTATTCAATCCACCATATGCTGGCCAAATCTGGTCTTGAATTCCTCCCGGTTCTCGGAGAAGTGTCCGTTCAATGTAAATGGCGTCTTTGACTAAACTTTTTTGAGTCTGGGGGGCCATAAAAACTTTATCCAAAAGATAAAGCATTCCGACACAGAACGCAGATGAACCTCCAAGCCCCGTCCGAGACGGAATATCCGAATATGAATTAAACTCAATGTTGTGGATAACCCGTCGATGTTTAAGAATTTCTCTAATCAATGGATTGTGGATTTCATCCCAATTCTTCACAAGTTGTTGTTGGGAGTATGTAATAACGCTTTCATGAGAAAGAATGCGGGGACGGATTCTTAACGACTGATATGTGTACTTGTCAATTGTCGTGCCAATTAAAAATGAACCGTGTTCCTTATAGAAATCAACATAGTCTGTAGACCCCCCGAAGAAAGAAATTCGGAAAGGTGCCCTGACAATAATTATTTCTGTTATTCGGTCTTTCACTTTGTTTCTCTTCTTAGCTTTTCGTAATCCGGATAAAGATCTTTCAATGCTTCATTGAGGTCACACCAAATTTTTTCATCGTCGCTTTGTTCTGTATAATCCATCAGTTCAATGAGCAACTGGCGTACATAGTAAACTTTTTGTTCCTGTGGTAAATCCGAAAGTGCATCCCCGAACTTCCATAATGCTTTATCTGCTTCTAAACTCATTTCTGTGAATCTCCTTTCCATACACGGAAAGAATCCGAATCTTCATGGTGCGTTGAGACTTCAAAAATAATCCCGTCATCGAGTGCTTCGATTTGATGGGGTTGCCCCGGCCTTTGGCGAACAACGTCGCCGGGGGTTAAAACGGTTTCTGTAACATCTGCGTTACGTACATCGATGAAACGATAAATGAATCTTCCACTGGAAACATACCACGACTCATCCTTGACCATGTGGTAGTGCATGGAGAACTTGCAGCCCTTTTTGAAGATGAGAAGTTTCCCGCAATACAGTTCGTTGTTCTCGATGATAAGCTCTTCGCCCCATCCTTTGGGGACTTTACATCCGGCACAGACTATTGGTGGCTCGTAACTCGGCATAACTTTTATTAAATCGGTTTATTCGGAAGATCCGGCTTGTAACATTTTTAGATCTACGTATCCAAGCATATGAACTACCCACCCGCTAAAGCAGGTGGGTTTCGTGGTTCATTGACTTGATTACTCTTTCTGTTATTCACAGATACAATCCTCAACGCCTCCCCACGTTTTTGTTTGACGAGCGATTTAGTTCCTAAACCACTCAAACCTTGTCTCAGGATATTCAAGGACGCATTATAGTCCCTGTCGTGATGGACATTACAAATAGGGCAATCCCATTCTCTATCTTCTTGTTTCAATGCTTGGTTAATGTATCCACATTTATTACAAGTTTTAGAGGATGGGAACCATCGGTCTATTTGGACAAACTTCCTATCGTTCCATTCACTCTTATATTTGAGTTGTCTTACAATTTCATACCAAGATACTTCTTGTATTGACCTTGCTTTCCTATGGTCTTTCATCATATTGGAGATGCTCAAATTTTCCATACAAATGATGTCGTGGTTTTTGACAATATCTGCTGTCAGTTTGTGAGCATAATCCAATTTTACATTGTTTATCTTTTCGTATGTTTTCGCCAGTTCAACTCTTGCTCTTTCTCTATTCTTTCCTTTCTTGGTTTTCTTGGAATGTTGTCTCTGCTGGTATTCCAATTTCTTTCGGTATTTTTTTGCTATTCTTGGGTTGGAAATCTTTCTCCCATCGGAGAATGTCATTAAATCAATCAGTCCCAAGTCAATACCTACACTCTCATTGGTTTTCTTAACCTTCGGTGTAAAATCTTCCTCAACAATGAACGAGACGAAATACTTGTTGGTTTTGGTCTTGGAAATGGTTAAGAAGCAGATATTAGCATTCTTCTCAAACTTCCTATGCTGATTAACTTTGATTGGAGATTTAAGTTTTGGAATAGTCAATAGACCATTCTCAAATGTGAAGTGTTGAGGAACACAGAATGATTGTTTATCGTATTTGGACTTAAAGGACGGGAATGAAGCAATCTTCTTAAAGAACCTTTGGTATGCGACATCAAGTTGTCGTAAAGATTGTTGGAGAGATTGACTATTGACTTCATTCAACCATTCAGTGTCTTTGTCCTCTTTCAATGATACAAGCAGTTTGGCAGTATCATTGTATCCTATACCTTTTCCATGATTAAGGTAATGTTCCTTTCGAGCATTAAGGAAATGATTAAAGACGAAACGAGAACAACCAAATGATTTGGCAAAGAAAGTTTTCTGTTCTTCTGTCGGATAGATTGGAAACTTATATCCTCTGGTTATTCGTTTTGTCATCAAGTATAAGTATATTGGATTTTTACAAAAAGTTATTTTATTTGTAAATATCTCAACTTTGTTTATGGCGGTCATTCATCCCACCCGCTAAAGCAGATGGGTTTTCTGACCGATCAAATATAAAAGTGCGATTTTCATTTATCATAATGGCGTGGTATATCCGTAAGCATCCGGATTTTGGAGAAACCTTGCCGCCAACTTGCAATACGTAACTGAGTCGATATCATCCCTGCTTCTATCGCAGTGATCTCCCGGCACATGCGCTGTCCATGCAACTGTATTGGCACATGGAATGACTTTATCCGGCTGTTTTCTGGATACATACAGGCCAATCCAATGGTCAACAAAATGATGTAGAAGGTGAGGGTTGAAAATGTGTCCATCAAACTTCTCCGCAATCGTTTTCTTTGAAACGGCGGGGAAAGTGACTACTGGCCAGCGAGCATTTAGAACATTTGGCGAAACTGGACCAATATCAATGCCATATCCAGCAACGTTTCGACTCAGACAGTCAGTCCAAGGACTTCCAAGATTGATGACTTGATATTCCCGAGATAGGATGTCTGGATGTTGAAAGACGCTCAGAACAGCATTGATATCAATGTTTATAACATGATCATCTATTCCCACTAAAATCCAATCTCCATTACAAACTTTTGCACCTTTGTTAAACGCATATGTTGAACCGCCACGTTTATCATCTAAAACAAATCGAACATTGTCATAATCAGCATCGGGATATGGAGTACAAACTACGATTTCGTGATCGTGTTTTGGGAGACGGTGAATGGATTTAAGAGTTTCCTTTACCGCATCTGGTCGAACGGATGCTATGAGATAGGAAATCATTGTGGCAAGGTCCACGTTGGATCATAGGCGTCTGCCCATTCTACAAGAATTGTGGAAATACCGTCGTTTCTTTCATAGGCCAACGTATATTCTGGAAAGATGTCTTCCGTCTTGTCCAATCGAACGATGTTGACGTTCGGGCACATGACTCTAAAGGCGGCAGAAAAATCTCCAATGTGTTGGGGGCCGGGATACAACGGATTTGTTGACCCTATTCCTGTTCGGATGATACATTTGGGAAGTTTGGCTCCCGGTGGAAGCATTTGACCTAGTTTGTCCAAATGACTCACGATTTGACTTGTTCCGACCAGCAAAAAATTCCAGCGAGGGAAAATGCTGATTGGACATGTTCCTCCCGCCATCGCCATTCCAATAGTCATACCCATTTGAAGATCTTCACAAACGGGCATTTCCCAGAGTTTCTCAGGTGGAAGTTTTTTTAGAGTGTTGGTCATGGCCGTACCGTTATACTGTACAGTCTGCCCAATAAAAAATGTATCGGGCTTCTGACTCAACCATTCCATACTCCTACATAATTCCTCGAAATAATTAAGCATTTTGTATTCCTTTGTAAAAATTATAAACTTTTCCTATTTCATCTATTATAGTTTTTCCTAAAAGGTTATACGCTCGCCCATTCCACTATGAGGATACTTAGGACGATACGTGTAGTAAATGATTTTGTCCTTCTCAACCAACTCTTCCTTTTCATGAGTTAGTTTTGGGAGGTTCCATGTCTTCCTCGTGTCGGTACAGACAGAACGGAAATTGTCTTCAATAACAAATGTAATGGGGAGATCATGAGCGTTGGCATACTTCCAATTTTCATGGAAACATCCCGTCTCCGATGTCATTTCTCCAAGGAAACACCACACATGTCCCGGTTGGCCTTTGCGTTTTAAATCGAACGCCAGACCATTTGCAATGGGAGCGTTTCCACCAACAATCGCCGAAGAGAATACATGATATTCAGGAAAACACAAAGAAATAGAACGTCGGTCCAAAATATTTTGTTTGACCAATTCTCTTGGCACACCTTTGAGCAGGCATTTGTAATGGCTTCTCCACGTGCAGAAGATCCAATCTTCGTCTTTGATTCGTTCGAAGACCTTGATGAGCGGAGCTTCGTTTCCGTCATCCAAATGGATCGGAGCACGAATAAGTTTCTGTCGAAAGCACTCTCCCATTTCAATTTCAAAGTCTCTGAGTTCTTGCGGGGTATAATTTTTCATAACGAAATTTGTCAATACATATGTACTTAGTTTAACGAAATTGTTTTTATATTACTCGGTGACCAAAGTGTAAGTTAGTTTTTCGTAATCAATGACTTCTGGTGGAACGAAGAGGTTCTTTTTGATGAACGCTTTCAGTTCTGGGTTTTTTGCAAAGCCGTTCTCGTCATAACACTCGGGGTCGTGCATAAAAACGTTCTGGGCTTCTTCATAACCCATTCCCAACCTCTTGCCTTCTGGCGTCATAATAAGTTGTTTTATGTCTAAGTCACCAAGAAGGACGTTCCACGGTTCTCTATTGCCGTAGTATTGATGGTTCACAAGACCACACGGGCCATCGGATGCTTTATTATGAGAAACCACCAAATCCTTGACGAATACCCATTTTAATCTGAGGGCTGCGTTGAGAAACGAGAAGGTCGATTCTGTGCAAAATGTTTTGAAAATGTCTGGAACAAGCCGCCCGTAATATTCGAGGAGCCGATGATCGAAATATTGAAAATGCAAGGGGCAGGCTTTCCCAATAGGAACTATGAAGTCCTCTCCGGTGAAAGCAAACCCCACTTCCGGCTTTCCGAACCACATTTCGTATCCTGTATCTGTGCTCGGCTGGACCGTAACCATGCCAAACTGTCTTGTGCTGCTTCGGGCGTTGATTTCGGATAGGACATTTGTTTTGTCCCCTGTATTCATTCCGGAATCGACATAGATATACCCGTTGAATGGACCTTTCGTCTCCGTTACGACCTTGACAGTATGATTGAACGTCACATTAACGGGAACAATGTCCTCAATATAATTGAACCAAACTTTGTTTCCAAACGTTTTGGATAAAGCTGCTTTCGTGGCGGAAGTGATCTTACATCCACTAACCACAACTTGAAAATTGTCGTAGTCCTGTCGCAGAAGGTTTTTTAGACAATCGAGATACCACCACAAGTTCATGTGATGGATTTCACAGGTGTTGTAAACGACTAACAATTTATCACTCATAGATTCTTTCGTTTCATCCAATCGATCATGTAGGCAGTGGGGTCTTGGAAGTACTTAACCACGACATCGAAAAAGTATTGTCTTGCTGCTTTGGCCTTATCCACAAGTTCGGAGTGTGGGGTATTGTAGATTTTTTGTAACTGAGACACGAGTTCTGCGTCGGAACAATCGGGATTAACTTTGTAAAGGAAACTGGTATCATAATCTCCTTCTTCCATGACCATTTGCTCCCCAACAATGACCGGGACTCTTCCGAAAAAGCACGTCTCGTAGAATCGAATAGTTGCGGAACAGGTGCTTTCCGGACAGAGAGAAATCAGGTTTCGATACAACGAATCGATGTATGCCGAAACTGCTGGAGAATCCAATCCTTTTCGTCCACCCCAATCGGCATTTAACGTAATTTCATGCTTAATATCGGTGCTTTTCAACACTTCGGCGAGTCGGGCTCTGGTGGGAATGGGTCCAGACATTCCTCTAAAGCCGAAAGAGATTTCCTCGGGAAACTCTATTTCTCCAACATCCGGATTCTGACTAAGGAAAATCAATAACTGACTTACGTGGGGTCTTGCCATAATGGGTTGAACCCAATGTGCGTATTTTGTGGGGGCGCAGCTTTTGATTGGTTTGAGTGCCCACTCAGGAGCAACTGTTCGGCCATATCCACAAGCGGTGTAACGGGTATCGGCACAGTAATCTCCTTCCAAGTCCATAATATGACGAGTTTCTCGTCCTTTCAAATAGACGAAACTTTCCTCGGTTTGGGGGTTGGAGGGGTCGTCCATATTACCATCTGAAATCTGGCCCATATAGAAGTAATCGGCCTCATCTGGGCTCTCTACAATTTGACAATGTTTTGCGATTCCTGTTTGACAAAACGGAGTCGTTCCCACGAACTCAGGTATCTTGTCGTGGGTATGAACATTGGCATGCTTGTAAATGTAGAGTTTCATTCTTCTAATGCTTCCGCAGCTATTGGCTGGAGTTTTGAAAGGATGTATTCGATTCCTTGGGTATTGTAATGGAGATAGTCGCTGAAACAGCACTCATCAACCCAATTCTCATCCCATGGCAGACTCACATAATCGTTCACCAATGAGCCGTACCTAGAGTCCGGACGACGGGAATGTTCGGAAATGATGTGGGTTAAAGTATTATGCATCATTCAACAATTGGGTTAACCACACAATATCTTTGGTTGCAAGTTCGGGATAGTTTCCAATATACCAGCCGAAAAAATGAACATGATCGCTATTTGGGAATAGGTTAGCGAATCCAGTTCCAAAACGTCGGGTCAAATATGGTTGTCGAAGTTGATTCCCACCGCCCGACATCCCCCGTCGAAATTCAACTTCGTTTTCCCGAAGCGCAGACTCTACTGTATCCCTCAACGATAAATCGGCATTGCGAAGAAGCAAGGTAAATGCATAATTGCTATTTCCTTCACGTTCAAATTCAACATAGAACTTATTCGGGTCGAGACCATCTAAGAAAACGTCTAAATTCTTAGATCTTTGAATGTTGTTTCTATCCAGTCGAGATAGTTGGTTTAGCCCAATGACCGCATTTATTTCAGTTGATCTGAAGTTATAGGCATCCTGCATGAATACAAAATCCGGATTGAGATCGGGAAGGTTTTTAATTGTAGTTTCCTTAAAATCGGTACTACTGGATTCTCTTAACATTCCATGAGACCGGAGGATTCTTGATCTCTCGTAGATTTCTTCGTGATTTGTACAAATCATTCCACCTTCTATAGTACTCATGTGGTGAGCATAATAGAAGGAGAAATTAGAAACATCTCCCAAAGTTCCCACTTTTTGCTCGTTGTAGGTAGCCCCATGAGATTCACAGCAGTCTTCTATGAGAACAATATCTTTTTCCCGGCAAATATCAATGATTTTTTGGGTCAGTCCGTTATATCCGAGAATATGAGTCAATAAAATGGCTCCGGTTTGTGGAGTGATAAGTTTGAGAAGTTTTTCTTCATCCAAGGCAAGTGTTTTCAAGTTAATGTCACAAAAAATAGGAGTCATTCCGGCGTGAAGAATGGCCGAAATATCCGAACACCAATTTAACGGAGATACAATTATTTCGTGCTTATTTTCTTGCAAAACGCCTCGGAGCAATGCCAAGGTGAGAATATTAGCCGAACTTCCTGAATTTACAAACACGCTATATTTAACTCCCAACCATTTACTCCATTCTCTTTCAAACTCCGCAACTTTTTTGTCGCTGGTTAGACGGGGAACCGGTTTTTGAGATAGAAACTTGATGATTGCATCGGCATCACTCTCGGTGATGTTATTATACATTAAAGGCCACTTCATAAATTTTCTTGTAGGAAAGCATACATTTTATTTTGCCAAATGTCAATACGAAACTTGTCATAATTCCATTTGGCCTCTTTCGAGCATTCGTCGTAAAACTTCGTATCCATTAGAAGACGAATAGCCATATCTCTAGCCGTTCTTACATCCTCGGCTTCGACAGACAATTGTGGGTGACAAACTCGTTGAGTATCTACTCTTTGATTTCCTATACAGGGAATTCCAAAGTAGGCACAGTTGAGACTAAATGTTCCTGCTGCAACGGTCGGCATAAGGTGGACAGCATACCGAAAGGTTGCAAGGGTCTTAATCCAATCGATCCAAATGAGGCGTGGCAGAACATGAAGGTTTGGGATTTGGTCTTCTCCCGGCTGTGAACAATGAGAGGTTTGTACATAAACAGGCACCTGTAATTCTGAGGCAACTATGAAACTTTGAAAACCTCCGTACCATCGGCAAAAGTTGCCTCCTATAATAGTTTGGGGCTCGGGCGCAGGAGAAATTGTCCGGATCAGTTCTTCTATCATTAACGTTGGTATTGTTGTAACTTTTTTATTGGGAAATAACCCCGCATACCAAGCGGTGTCGTAATCATTATGAGCAAAGATTGCGTCACATTCCGCTACAGTATTATAATAGTTAAACTGATCCGGTAAAGAAAAATCATTTACATACCAAGATGGTCCCTCTTGGACGTAAGCAACACGTTTATTCCGTTTTTTCAAGTCTTCAATAAAATTTGAAGCATAAAGGCTGGCAAATCGGTTTGGTTGATCGTTGAGACGGATGCCTTCAGAGTTTAATCCAACTCCACCTTTTGGAAGAATGAGAAATACCCAATCGTAATCTTTTACATTTAGATATTCGAGAATGTTGAAATGATCTGCGTCTAAGGCGATTTGCCATGCTACTTCTGTTCGAGCATTAGGAAAATTATACGGCCATTTACCTCTGTAATTTGTTTCAGATAGAAACGCTATTTTCATATAACTGCTTTCGTGCCTCTTCTAAAAGTTTATCCGATTTGTATAGGTTTTCTTTCCAAGGAATGAATCGTAAGTTTGAAATGTCTCCGATTATCTCCGGTGGAACTCTATTTTCGAATCCTTTGATAACTGGGTAGATATGATCTAAATGATAAGCGTGTTCTTGCGGGGCTTTTGCTCTTTTTTCGTGGTTGTCCAAAAGCGTGATGTTTTGTAATCGGGTGATTCGGATAACTTCACGATAGTATTTTTCTTTATCGGTCAAACGTTTTTGATATTCTTCGTATGTTATACCTTCTGTTTTCAAAACGTATTTAATATATGCATTGTTTTCCCCTCTTCGATTAAAATGTTTGAATATGCCGGGAAATTTTTTCCCAGTAATCCAAGGAATATATCCTTCTTTCTTTTTTGACATCTTCTTTTTTGTATTTTCAGAATGTTTTCGCCCCCACATCGGGTTATTTTGTCCTTTGAAACGATCATGAAAATGATTTTTTAGATTTTTTGCTCTCTGTTCACCAAACATTTCTTCCCATGTTCTCCCTTGGTTCCAAGCCTTCCTCCCCGCTTGAGATTGGTCATAGCATTTTCTGGAACAATATCTAGCACTCTTTTGTCGGCATTTGATTACTTTAAATACATTACCACACGATTCACATTTTTTCTCTATTCGACTCCATTGCATGTTTATAAGTAGTGATGAAAACATGAAAACCGACTTATTTTAATATCTGTTCTCATATTCTTATATCTCTTTACCCTCGAAAATCCATTCTTCTTCTTTTTCTTCTACAAATTGAGTAACAAGGATGTCAAAATTTCTGTTTTTTTCGGGGTCAGCCATAGGCATTTTTTCGCCAATTTCTGGTCTTTTCCCCCTAGCTTTCCATACGGAAAATCTTATTATACTTTCTGATGTTGAAAGGATGTTGGCAACAAATCTTTTTTCGCCGGGTCTCGTTGGAGGTATGCTTCGAATCCCTTGTTCAAATACATTATGACCCCGGTTTTCTTCTTCCGTAAACCATTGGTTGTATCGTATGTTGGTATTCATCTGAGTTTCGATGGTTTTGTCGTGGTATAACGCCAGATCAGTGTCGGGTGGCAGTGTAACAAAGTTAGTATGCCCTTCTATTTTTTCGTGTAGTCGGCGATCCCATCGAATACGAGCGGTGTCTCGTTTATAAATACGGCCTTGATAATCTGGCCATTGAACAATCAGTCGCCCTTCACATGCATCACATGGAGTTAACCGCCATCCCCATTGTTTTGCGTGTTCTTCTGTAACCCCGATGAAATCATTTATGCGTGGAACGAAAATCAACTCGGCATCTGGATTGGCTTCAATAATCGCTTTTATGTTAACAATCAAGTTGGGATTTGGAATTTCATCCCCATCAATCTGGAATATCCAATCACCGGTGCATTTCTCGTTGCCGTGATTTTTGTGCGCTCCGTAGTTACGGTCTAAGGCGTGCTGAATAATTTTACAGTCTGGAGCTTCCCATTTTTTTAGGATTTCTTGGGTTTTTTGATTGTCGGAAAAATCATCCAACACCAAAACCTCATCCTCTTTGTCTTTATAACTTAAAATGACATGTAGAGACTTGTCTAGCGACTCACTTTCGTTGTGACACGTAACTAAGTAACTTATTTTCATCCATCAACTTTTGTTTTCTGATACCGGCATTTTCTTAATTTCTTCTTGGGTTGGCGGATTAGTTGCTCCTGACTTAGCTGCTGGCTTTAACTTTGGAAGGTCTAATCGTCGCAATTTGGGAAGGACAATGGTCGCAGGCATCGCAAACTTTGGAACATACTTGTCCAAAAGAGCGTGAAATGTTTTATCCATTGCTTCAATGGAAAATTTTTCGGCATTTTCTGCTCTGAGTTTTTCGGCATTGGGGAGAAGTGATTCGTAGTCATTAAATGCCCTTCGCATTTTTTCTTTTGCCTTTCCATAATCAACGGTATACCACTGGGCATCTTTAACAAACCAATCGTTGATTGCTTCTGGAGGAAGTGCTTCCAATTTTCCTTCTAGGAAATTGGCATATTTTGGGTTCATAAAATCAACGTGCCCACTCCAATTAGGAGCAAACAGAGGTTTCCCGCTCAAAGTCGAAAGAAGCAGTGGATGACCAAACCCCTCTCCGTGGGTAAAAGAAATATGCACTTTGACTTTCTTGTGATTGTAGAGAGCATTCATTTCTGTATCAGTTAATTCGCCGTGAAGCAAATAAATGTTGGGCCATTGTTTTATTTCTTTGTTTTCTTGTTTTACCATTTCGGTGACTTCGTGAATTTTCTGAAGACATTCGTGGCGGTCCATATTGGATAAAGTTGCTCCACTTGTTTTGATAATGAGACATGGTTTGGGTCCGGACCCCTTGAAGGTTTCGAGGAAAATTTTCATAAGCCACCCAATGGCTTTTCGATCTGCATTCATCGAACCTCCCGTCCATTGACCCACAAACAAGAAGGCAAAATCCTCTTTGACTGCGGTCATGACTTTTTCGAGTGAGTCAACGACCATATCTGTTTTGTTGTAGGTCTTGGTATCGGCTCCCCAGAATAAAACTTCCATCGGAGTTTTAACTGTCAAAGGTTCAATCATTCCGTTTGGCAGTTTTTTTGAATATTGAGCGTGGACGAGAACATCTTTGCCGTGTTGAGACATGGCAATATTTAAATCCATTCGATTCAATCCTTCTAACCATTCGGCTCTTGGTATGGTCGTTTCAATTGAAGCAGTCATTCCGATGTTAAATTTCCCGATTTTCATAACACCCTGTGGGGTAACAAGAAACTCGTTTGGAATACTGACTTGAAAGAAGAGTTCTGGTTGTGCTTGCAATGGACCACGAAGAACCCGATTCAAAAGTTCCCGACCTTCGGCGTCGTTGATTTCTTCCTCCAAATTTTTCTTGCTGCAATGTCCCCATCTCGTAGGAACAATATGCAAGTCGAATTTTCCATAACGCAATAAGCTCTTGGCAATAGCCAGCGCCCAATCTCCGTACCCCGATCTTGTCCAGATTGGGGATTGAAATACACAAACAGGTTTATTCATAGAATCTTATGCTTCTCTGCATCCACAGTCACAGTTTTGTTCTGGAGCCCATCCACATTCCTTACCTATTTCCAACGGACGCCCTTCTCCACAACAAGAGGAAGGGACAGATGAACGAGCAAAAAATGCATCCAATACCGTGCAAGAAAAAAGGAAGTGATTATACGCCATAATCCAATCTGGATTAGTGACTAAATCTCGTTCTATTTTGGCACGGGTTTGAAGTTCCCACAATTCTTCTCGGGTAAAACGTTTGTTTTTCATAATTAATTTTCTTGGCATAGGGGACATTCGTTTTTCGATGCAAATAACGATATTTCGTCATTAAACGGGTTCACCCCAAATTTTTCTTTCATAAACTGATATAGTTCTTCCATACACTCATCACAGAGGTTGGCTTTGATGTGGAACAAGTCGAACTTGCTCCCATACCAGCACATTGAATTTACTTGCGTGAAGCATTCTCGGTCCGGATGCTTGTCACAGAAGTATTTGGCTTCCTCTCTAACTCTTTCAACGATTACCTTTTTCATGCTCTAACCTTTGCTTCATTCGTTCACTATAGGGAAGTTGGGTTGGAATCCCGCCAACTTGATTATACTTGTTAAGAATGGAATCCTGTGGTTCATTTTTTCTTGCTTCAAACTTTTTTTGTTCTTCCGCAAACATTTCGGTTAGGGGCTTTCCGGTTTTGTCGGTGCTACCAAACCCTCCTGTGCCCCGTTGGGTTTGCGTCAGGTCATTCACCAGTTCCCAATCAGCCGTAACTGTGGGTTCGATGACAAGTTGAGCAATTTTGTCGCCCTTTTTGTAAATCTTGGCAGCATCAACAAGGGTATGTAATCCGCCGAATACTTTTACGATTTGATCATCGGCAAACGGAGTCATGGCGACATCGGTAGCATAAAGAACCCAGTCCTTTGGCTGAGCAATGTATTTGAAGCGGCATATGACCATACCACGATAATCATTGTCAATCAGTCCAATGCTGTTAGCCAGTACCAGATTGTATTTGCTCACCGAGGATCGTGGATGAATAAGCACATGAAAAGATTTGGCTTCGGGGGCAATGAAGAGATTGGTTTCATATTCAATATAATCAATGTTTGCCCAGAGTGTGTATTCTTTCCCGGCAATAGTAACCACTTGGTTGGTGCCAACAATTTTTGGGTCGCTGGTTGCAACGATGTCATACCCCGCCGCAACTTCGGAACCTCGCTCCGGAAGGGTGATGGAAATCTTGTTTCCTTTTTCGTCGTATAATTGTTTAACGTAAATTTTCATATCTCTATATAACACTATTTCTGCCTATTTTTCAACATATTATAACGTCAAAATGTTATTTTATTTTGTAGCCGTGGTTACGACGATTTCGTGCCACGTGTTGTCGATTAGAATAAACCAGTATGTCATAATTTTGCTAATTTGGCTCCGGTTTCTTTGATTTTGGAATCAATCATCGACACATCAATTGTGGGAATTTCAAATCCCATTTTATTGCCGATTATTCGATTTCCCACATAATCATTGGAAGTATAGAGACCGAATGCCTTGGACGGTTTCCAATTTCGGAACACGTATTCCATGCCATCAACAAACTGCTTGCACATGTTAGTAGCGTTCAAACCGCCTTCGTTGCAAACCCAACGTCTGCCTTCGTCGCCGCATTTTCGGCGCATCTCTTTTGGCATTCGATACCAATACATGTATGCATCGGCGATGTCTTCCCATTTGGTTAGATCATCGAAAATGTATGGAGTTGGGATAGATCCTTGAATCATTCTCGTAACTGGCCATAGAGGATAGGCCCAAACTCCATGGTTTTTATATTTTCCACAACTATTTGAGCCGAAGTTTTGAGAGAATTCGATTGGGTTTCCTTCATCGTCGGTTTGTCCTATTTGGTCTTGAAGTCCTCCCGTTACCGAAGCGATAATTGGAGTGCCACACATAAGGGATTCGGCGATAGAAAGACCGAATCCTTCGTTGGATGACGCATTAATGGTGACGTCGGCGAAACTATACAGGAATGGCATTTCTTCGGGCGGAATTTTAGCAGGGGAGAAAATAATATCGTAATCCGGACAAAGGGCTTCCTTCAAAGCAATCAAATTTGTTCCGGCTTCGTGGGCGATTTCGGTATGAAGAAGCAAACAACATTTTTCCGCTTCTTCTTTTGGAAGGTTGTCACAGAATTGCCGGTATGCTAAAACAATATTGCTAGTGCGTTTTCGTTGAACGTTTCGGCTGTTATAGAAAATGACGAAATTATATTGTTTCCCGTGAAAAATAGAACTGTATCGGTCTTTATAATCTTGAAGGGTTGAATCTTTTCGATGAAAAATACTCTCGTTAATTCCATGGGGAACATAGTGCAGTAATGTACGACCAAGCATTGGTTCGGAAATAGTGCAACAGTTTTCTGGAGACATCACCCATCGATTGATGTTCATCGTTTGTTTGGAAATGCTAAACAAAGCATCACAACTTTCATAAAACGCCCGATTATACATTGGGTAGGGAATGTCGTCCCAGATGTTCAAGTAGGTAAGAGGCATTTTTTTACGAAGACCGTGTTCCAATTGATACAACCAGCCCCAGAAACGAGGATCGGTGAAATGCATAATAGCATCGGGCTTCTCTTGATTGATGACGGCATACAAAATATCCTCATTGCCGTAACCATCAACGGGATAAAGGCGAACGCAAATATCATCATTATCACTCTTGACTTTGCCTTGTTTGATGAGGTCTTTGGTTGCTTGAGATAAATCCATAACCTTTCCCGAATCTGGGTTATGAATTGCACCCGAAAGTTGAATCCAATGGTACTTGTGAACGGTTCCTAAAACCAATTCTCGTGACATTGTAGCGACACCTGAATGCATTCTCAGATCATCGGATAGTAACAGGATTTTTTTCTTTGGCATAGGATTAGTAACTAACGGTGAAATTTTTTACTTCGAAGGTGATGTAAACTATATTTGCTTCTCCCTCATTGGACCAATTGAGTGCACCAAAATCAACTTCTCCCTTAACTCCAACGATGTCCCACGTCGTATCGACGTTAGCCAAGGGGTCTAGAATTTGAACTTTAATTTTTACCTCCGGTTGTTTAACAAAATCAATGGCGGTTTGTTCAAACTTCAACGCCAGAGGATTGTAACATTCCAATTCGATGTAAGATGTTATGTTGGAATTGGAACAATACTTTGGAAGTTTAATACCTTTCACGACATACGACGGCAGTCCATCGGCTTTGACAATGAAACGGTTGTTGACTTTGGGCTCGAACTGAGTTGCCTCGAATCCTAGTGACTTGAGACGTTCTTTCAGTTGGGGTGAATCTTTATCTTCCATGGCTTCGCTCATACGTGACCTTTCTTTGATGGTTATGGTTCACACGAACCAGTAATCATGATTCGTGTATCGACAGTAGATGTCTTTGGTAACTGATAACTAGTTATCGTCTCACGAAATGAGGCGGATACTTGATTATTTCCAACAAAAAGGTTAACACACTTTTCAACCAAAGTTTGAAGGGAAATCTTATGGCGAATGCCAAGAACTTTGAGTTCGTCGTAAAGCCAAACGGGAATTTTAACCGTTGTAGCGACTTTGTTTTTTTCTTTCATAAATCGAAAACACTTTTACGCATAACACGTATTGCAGTTTACAATACGTATGTAAGTTAAAACGTTTTCGACTTATTTTATTGAAAAAAATCAGTCCTTTATATCTGCTACGGCATCACAATTAGTGCCTCGGTGTAAACAATATCGACAGTTTTTCTTGTTTTTACCGGGGATTTTGGGATATTTTATATCCTCGTTGTAACGTCCGTCCGGATGAAAACATTCGGTAAGAAATTGATTGAAATGCTTTACCACACGGTCAACTTCTTTCTGTGTGCTGTCGGGCTTGAAAATTTGAATATGACTCTGTGGATACCTGCACTTCTCGTAAAGTTTCCGCTTGATAATGAAGAACTCAACGTCAATCATGGAAACAGGAACGTTGTGTTTTCGGCTATAGAGTGCCTTATAAAGAACCAATTGAGAGGTCTTGGCCAAATCTTCCATTTGTGACTTGCTCCATTCCAGTCGGGATGTCTTGAAGTCGAATATTTTGATTCGTCCTGTGGATTTTTCTTTCAATACAAGATCGATATAACCCCAATACTGTGTGTTGTGAACCAACTCCATGGTAAGTTCATCTTCAATACCTAGAAACTCGTATTTGTCAGCGGGAAAATGTTGTAACCGAACCGATGCTTTCAAGAATTCGGTAATAAAATGAATGCCGTCTTCGATAAACTCCTGAATTTCGGTCTGCGTTGCCTCGATTTTATTTTCATGAACTTCATCCACAAAATGTTCAATGAAAAAATCTTTGAGTTGAAGAGTCGTGGCTTTAACCAATCCTTCGGTGTAAAGTACTTTAACATAGTTTTGGAGCGTCTCATGAATAGCGTTACCG
>Ga0265297_10004117_pt1 | contig 24432 bp, 25 predicted proteins | sample Munlanlwell13791_FD_192502 | JGI IMG/M metagenome (GOLD analysis project Ga0265297, IMG submission 192502) | Leachate microbial communities from a municipal landfill in Southern Ontario, Canada - Leachate well 137-91 | ecosystem: Engineered > Solid waste > Landfill > Unclassified | place... | reverse complement strand
TCTCAGATGAGAGTCCTTTTTTGTGGTAAAATATGTGCTACCGAGCCGAGGTGGCGGAACTGGTAGACGCGCACGGTTTAGGACCGTGTGGAGCAATCCTTGGAGGTTCGAGTCCTCTCCTCGGCACTCACATTTGTTCGTGCTCTTGAGAGCGCTCGATATCGCCCGAGTCTGACTCGGTCGCCGAGTCCTCTCCTCGGCACAGTAGGTTCAAATTTGGGTTTTTAAAAATTCATTGAGCCATTCCAAGGCTAAATAGGTTCGAGTCCACTTGGGTGTAAGACAATATCTGTCAGTACTTGTTATAATCGGTTCAGAATTTGAAAGGTGGTGAGCATGGATGGGAAAAGACACTGAACCAATACCAAGCAAAATGGCTATCGTGTCACCAGCAAGTAATACACCTGAAGTGGCAGACTTGTTAGATAGAGCTCAATCAGGCGATGTAGAGGCTCTAAAGCAAATAATGCTTTCAGGCCAAGATGTAATATTTGTTAATGATATGCCAGGGCAATTAAGAAAGTTTGATGAGCAGAATAAGACCAGGAATTCATAAACAACATAGTTTTATGCTTGTTTCCTGAATGTGATTTCTTAGTAATCCCAGTTATCCCGCAAGAATTTGAGCTTCCTCTGTGTTAAAATAAACCTGTAAGTTCGAGTATAGTACCGCACTTGGCACCAAACATGAAAGGCCTAATTCATTTGTCTACTAACGTCAGTAATAGAAAAAGAAACACAGTTTTTTACCTAATTCCTATTGTGGTTTTTGGTCTGACTTTAACTTTTGTTTACTTTTTTAGCTTTCTTTTGTCACTATGACCAAACACATCCTTTTCCCAATTGCTCTCGTAATAGCTTTCATTCTCCTTGTGGGTTTATACCTAAATAAGTCCGGTTTTGCCTCCCTCACAACCCCCGCGAAAACAGCTGAACCTTTATCTAAAAAAGAGATTACTGTCGCCGGTAGAACCCTACAGGTAGAGATTGCAGATAATCAGGAAAAACGTACTAATGGTCTTTCCAAGAGGAATATTCTAGGCCCTGACGAAGGAATGCTCTTTATCTTTGAGTCAAAAGATATTTATCCTTCTTTCTGGATGAAGGACATGACCTTCCCGATAGACATCATTTGGATTGATGACGACAAAATTGCCGATATTGACAAAGTTGTCGATATTCAGGCTAATGTTCCTGATTCTAAGTTAAAACTGTATAGCCCCGCCAAACCCGTAGACTACGTCTTAGAGGTAAACGCCGGCTTCTGCACAAAATATAGTATCAAGGTCGGGGACAGTGTGGACCTTTCCAAGATCTAAGCCCCCAAAGTAAATTCTTCCAACTCCTTTACCCCTCCAAAGGCAATCCTGTCAGGAACCGCCCCTTTCGTATTCAAAAACATTTTTGCTGGGGCAATAATAAAGTTACCCCATCTTTCATTCACTTCGTCTATTTGTCTTACTAAACTTTCCTTTTTAAGCACATCATCAAACATTCCCAGCTGAATACTTTTACACTTAATTAAACCAAAGCAAGAGACGGCAATTTCCCTTACAGGCTTCCTAGGCGAGGTGAGGAGGATCTTAAAAGCCTCCTTATAAATTTCTCTGGAGTCGAAAAAATCTCTTTTATAACCCACTCCTTTATGCCAAAAGGTGTGGTCACGAAAGGAAATACCCAAGTGAATTCCTCTTGCCTTATAACCTGCCTTCCTGAAACGACTGGAGAGTTTTTCTGTTAATTTTGAGAGGATTGGAGAGAGTTCTTCTGGAGTAGAAAAAGGCTTGGGTAGGGCATAGGAGTTGCCATAAGAACGCCTAGAAAAGTTAACACTGTCTATCTCCCAACCCCTAAGCCTCAAGTACCAATAATAAGAATTAATGGAAGCAAAGGCGGCTTTTAGTCTAGGCAGGGGAGCGTTATAAAAATCCAGAACGGTATAGATGTCCACGTTATTTAGCCTTAGGGCATTTCTTAGCTTGATATAGGGAAGGTCTGTTAGTTCAAGCTTGGAGTAGCGATCCAAAAAGTTATCTTTATTTATCTCATCTAAGCCGTCCGGCTTGTGTAGCCCCGCAGCCACCTTGGCCAGGAACCTATTAGGAGCAATCCCTATGGAGACCCTTACCCATTCCCCAATTTCACCCCTGATACGCCTCTTGATGTCACAGGCAACGTCAGGGACACTCTTACTGCGGAGGGTCGGAAAACCTTCCAGGTTTAAAGTGAATTCATCAATCGATTTGGGGGTAAAGTCTGAAGTATAGCTGGAGACTATCTTTCTAAGCTTTAGGTGTACATCCCTATACTTCCATGGATCAGGTGCCAGGACACAAAGATCGGGACAGAGAATTTTTCCTTCCCTGACCCTCATCCCAACTCGAACACCCAGCCTTTTGGCTTCAACTGAAGGGGCAATAATACATCCTCCAGGAGAGTCATAGGCCGCAACTGCTACCGGTTTTCCTCTTAAGTGGGGGTTAGCTTGCTGTTCAATAGTCGCAAAACAGGAGTTAAGGTCAATATGGAGAATGCAAGAGGGACTGGGGTTAAAATTTAATTCATTTGTAAATCCCATAATGTTTGTATTTTAGATAAAATGTTTATATAATATCCACGTTCTTTCCAAATCTAAACACATACCACAAGGAGTAATCAGATGTATGTACTCGATACGGATCAAAAGATTAGAGCGTGTCCCGTAAAGCCAAAACATGTTAAAACCGACAAGTACCACATCGGCGCTTTCGGTGACCATTTTCCAACTGAAACATCCGCTTTTTTCCTGGTTAAACTTGCCCAAAAAAAGCGTGGCTGGAAACCGTTTACTCTAAACGAAATTGAACAATTCTGCCTGAAATTCAATAACAATGAATTTAAATTTAACCGGCTCCTGGGTAAATGGATTGTCGAACAGAACGGTAAACTCTATTTCACATTAGAATTTGTCGCCCGCGTTTGGGAATCCTCGCCAAATATTGTTTAGCCAAATCGAACCGGAGGTGAAAGCCAAAAAACTTCCGGTTCGAGATTTTAATCTGCCAACCCATCAGAAATCTCTTCCAGTCTCCAGTGTAAGTTCTCAGTATCTAGAACCAGTCTAAAAAACAAAGTTTTGGTGGCCACGGAAAAAACATGGTAGAGAGTCCTTCCTTCATGGTAGGTGTGGTGTAATCCAATCTTGGCAATGGAGTAAAGTCTATTCTCCCAAATAACCCATTTAGGATAAGCTTTTTGTTTCTTGCTATCGTAGGCAAAGCTAACGGAAATTGGTTCTGAAACTTTCTGGATCATGTTTAAAAATATATGAATAAAACCCGAATACTTACTTTCTTTATAAACCGAAGAAAATACAAAATCAACTAGAAAAAACTGTAACATTTTCACTTCTTTTGTGTATATAATGGAAGATAGGATGGAAAAAATAGACCTTAATGCCAACGCTTCAGTCCCCATACTGGGTTTTGGTACCTGGAAGCTTCAGGGAGATGTTTGTGAACAAGCAGTCCTTGATGCCTTGAAGGTGGGTTTTCGCCACCTGGATACTGCTGATTCATACGCCAATCACAAAAAAGTAGGAGCAGCTATCAGGAGAAGTTCCCTCCCGAGAGAGGAGATCTTCCTTACTACCAAACTGTGGCATGAGAAATTAACTAAGGAGGAAGTCAAAGATTGTGTCCAAAGATTTTTAGAAGAACTACAGGTTAACTATATTGACCTTCTTTTGATTCACTGGCCCAACCATCTGGTTCCCATAGAAGAAACCCTGGAAGCCATGAACAGGTGTAAAGAAGATGGTGTAGTAAAAGCCATTGGGGTTTCCAACTTTACCATCAAACACTTGGAAGAAACTAAAAAAACTGGTTTTGAAGTTTCAGTTAACCAAATAGAATTCCACCCCAGCTTTAACCAAAAAGAGCTTAAGGAATATTGTGATCATAATAAAATTACGATCGAGGCCCATTCGCCTAATGGACAGGGAAGAGACCTCCTTGTTCCTGAGATTATCGACATAGCAAGAAAACACTTCGCCACCGAATACCAGGCAATTCTGGCCTGGCTTAGACAAAAAGGGATTGTGGCCCTTCCCAAATCGACCAACCCTAAGCATATGAGAGAAAACCTTGAGTCATTAAAACTTAATTTAAAGGATAACGAAATTGAAGTTATTGAAAATCTTCCTCAGGGAGAAAGAGTAATTGACTTTGCCTTCTCGGAGTTTAAAAGCTAACTTGACCTTCTCTTGCCATCATTTGGAACCCGTTTCATTTTTCTTCTAATTGTGTAGCCTTCTATTTTCCCATTTCCGTTAGAGGCAGTGTCCGCCGGAGTACTTGGTGGTCGAGAAGTACTGTTTCCCCTCGTAACGTCTTCCTCTTTTCTTTTCTTTTGGAAAGATGCTTCACAAGTCATGGGTAGAGAGTATTAAAATACTCAGCTTGTTTCAAGAGTTTACTTCTTACTAAAAGTAATTTAGTATGGAGGGTTCTTACGGAAGAATATAAATGTCCTGGTTGTATTCACTCACCCCTACCAGTTCACCTTCTCCTTCCAAAACACGCTCTAGGGGTCTACAGGCGAAACAACCTCCCTTGGGACACTTGAAGTAGTTTATTTGTCGACCCAACTTCATTCTCTTAGCAACTTCTAAAACCCGTTCATAGGCATCGTGTGCATCTGGTAGCTTCTGCTCCACCGGTGAACCACTGGAATTGAGATACCAATAACTAGCCTTGTCTACTTTTCTTGTCTGAAGATTACTGGCCAGCAAAAAATAAACGGAAAGTTGCATCGAATCTTCATTTTCCTCATTCTTTCCTGTCTTAAAATCAATAATATGCACCGAATCGCTTTCCTCTAAGTACTCTATCCAGTCAACCTTGCCACAGAGAATGATATTTTCCTCCTCGTTAAACCAGTAATAGGGAAGTCCGTTCTCAGATTTTAGTTTTATAGCTTTATTCTTCAGTGGCCCCGGATTTGACTCAATATTTTTAAGCATTTCAAGGGCTCGCTTTTTGTATTCATCTTCGGTCTCTTTGGAGGTAAACCCACCTCTTTTACCGGAAACTTGCGCCCAAGAAGCATCTAAAAAATTAGTCAAGGATGACCCAAAACGCCGGTCTTGAGGTAAAGTAGAGATGCCATCAATAACCTCATGAACCACCTGCCCTAAAGCCAGAGGGGGAGTCATAACCGTAATTTTGTGACCAGACTTAGGATCTTTATAAACATTTCTTAGATAATAAAGTCTGGGGCACTTCAAAAAATCGCCCATTGAAGAATGAGAAACCCAAAGAGCTTTATATTTATCTTTTGCCATAAGGATATTATAAACCAAAGTCCTTAGATTGAAGCCTTATAAAATTTAAATTTCCAGCTTGGCTACTTTTTGCCAAGAAGACTCATCCAAAACTGAGATTTCATTCTCGGAAATGATATACATAAAGTCACCAACATAGACACTTCGCTTCACCCCAGAGGACTCTATAGCAGTAGCTAATTTTAAAGTCTTATCCTTGTAAGAAAGAATGTAGCCCCCTTTTCCTCCGGGAATAAAAACCACCTGATGATCGCTATCTTGAAGGAAGGCGTGGTGAGTCGAGAGGACGTCACTCCAATATTCATCAAGAACATACTTAGAAATTTCAGTCGGGTTAGCGGGATCAGAAACATCAAAGAGAGACAGCTTAACTTTCTGCTCCTCTTTTCCAATTCCCAAAATTGTCCCGTCAGACAACGGATGAAGGTAGGATGAATAACCAGGAATCTTTAACTCTCCCACCTTTTTGGGAGACGTGTAGTCTTTAAGATCCAGAACATAAAAGGGATCTGTTTCTTTATAGGTAACTACATAGCCATTACTTCCTAGGAAACGCACTGAATAGATTCTTTCCCCTTGACCCAAATCCAGCACACTGCCGGAAATCCTAAGAGAGTTATCAAGAACATAAACATCGTTGGCACTGGTTCCCGCAAGACTGTCTCCCGAAGTGGTAGCTATTCTTAAATGACTTTGATATTCATCCAAAGAAAACTGATTTAGAGGTCTTCCAGGAACTTCACCACTAGCCACCAAATCAAGTTTACCCAAATTAATCTTAGCAATCTTAGTTCTCTCTAAATCTCTCATATGAGATTTTGCATAAGTGTTCATCCTATTGGTTAGTTCAGTTTGCAAAGTTAGTAGTGAGTCAGCAGTCAACGAGGAGTAATATCTATCGAGAATTATTGAAAATTCCGTTAATTTAGCCTGAGTGCTGATATCCAAGTCCTTCAGCTTACTTATTTTAGCTAGGGCTTCCACGGAAATAAGATCTTTTCCTTCACTAACATAAAAATCGTAAAAATAACCAATCATGTCTTTGTAGTAAGTATCGGTCAGATAGATTGACGAGTTGGAAACATAGGTAACGGAAAATCCGGATGAACCGAGAAATGAAATTGTCTGATCAACACTACCATCCAGTGGATCAAGAGCAATTATGGTATATAAACTATCAACCGGTGCTTCTACGCTGGGGTGGTAAATATCAGTACAGTTAACTGACAAGGTTGTTGTCCCCACCGAAAGAGGAATAGGGCAGGCGGATCCGGAAGAAACAATATTTTTGGAAATAACGTAGATGACCCCTTCAACCAACCTCGAAGAAACAATTTCGTTGTTGGTGTCATATTCAAATTGCCATTTGGACTGCGGGTCAGCAGGATCGGTTACGTCATAACCATAGATGATATTGTCCGAAAAGACGACTAAATGATTCTTGTAGTAAAACATATCTCCCGACTTATCGATCGCACCCTTCTCCTTTAAGTCGGAATATGGAAAGGCAGACACAATCTTTATTTTTTGTGACTGGGTATAATTTTCCGGCAGGGGAACCGCCTTAGAAACTCCGCTAATACTGGTAGTCGTGTCACTACTACTAACCGTTCTCTCACCTCTATATAAGTAATTCTCTTGAGAAATATAAATATTTTTACCATCGGTTTTGACAATATCTGCCTCGTCAATCCCTACGACTTGAACATTTGTTTGGGAGGCTCGCTCACTGGTTGCCGTAGTTGTGGACTCTTGTCCCAAATCTTTACTTGCTGCATTAGGAGCTGCATAAACCCTATCCTCGACAGTAACAAGACCTCCGACACCGGTAGTTCCGGTATAAAGAGTATTCTCGGAAGTGGATGTCAGATAACTGACGAATTCATCATTACTGGCAAACTTAGTAAAAGACGGCGAGCTGGGAAGAAGCCCGGACAAACTATCTTTTATTTTCCCCGAAGTCAGAACATCTTTTACCTTTGGGTAAAGAAGAGAAATGATGATTATGGACAGGGCGATCATCACTAACGCAAAGGGCTTTCTGCTCTGAAAAAAATTAATATTCGGAGTTTTAGTAGCTTGTGGAATCTCTTCCATACACTAAAGATACCACACCAATAGTGTTTTTGGCCAGACGAGTTTGCTAATTTATAAATAAACTACAGACGTTGTACAATTTACTAATGAAAAAGGTTCTTCTTCTCTCCACCTTTGTAGCTTTAGGCTTTATCGCCGGTTACTTCTTTAGCTACCTCCTGCCTCTTAAAACAAGCCAAAAGTCTACCGAGGTCTCGATTCTTAAAAAGGAAAGGCCATTGGAGCGTTACTCAATTGGAAACCTGCAAAATGCCAACGTCCCCTCAGGGGAATTGACAATCGGAACCCCCTCCGAAGAAGAAAATGGTCTTTATACCTCTAGTATTTTTAATTTTTCCTTTCATCCTAGCTTGGATGAGAAAGTCGTTAAAAACGCTACGGGACTTATAAATACTCCCAAAAGTGAAACTGCCGATGCCAAGTTTCCAGTCGTGGTTATGATAAGAGGTTTCGTTGACCAGACTATTTACAAAACTGGAGTTGGAACACAACGAGCAGGGGAGTATTTTGCCAGCCATGGACTAATTACTGTTGCCCCAGATTTCTTGGGTTACGCAGGTTCAGACAGTGAAGCAGATAACATTTTTGAAAGCCGGTTCCAGACCTACACCACAGTTTTATCTCTTCTTAAATCTATTGACCAGATTCCAAACTGGGATGGGAAAAATATTTTCATTTGGGGTCACTCCAATGGGGGACAGATTGCTACCATTATTCTGGAAGTTACCAAAAAAGATTACCCAACTGTTCTCTGGGCACCAGTTTCCAAACCCTTTCCATATTCCATTCTTTACTACACTGATGAATCCGAAGATAAAGGGAAATTCATTAGAGCCAAGCTGGCTGAATTTGAAACGGACTACGATGCCGAACAATACTCTTTGGATAACTATCTCGGAGATATCGCTGCCTCTATCCAAATTCACCAAGGAACAGGGGACGATGCCGTTCCTTACACCTGGAATAAAAATCTCTATAACATTCTCAAAGACTCTTATAAAGAAAGAGAACTTGACCTAGACCTTATGTTTTATCTTTATCCAGGAGCAGACCATAATCTCCAACCTGATTGGCAAACTGTGGTTGAACGTAGTTTAAACTTTTATCAAAACGGCACTTATCCCTTGACAACAAGTAAATAATAGTATATACTGTGGCTATGAATCAGAAATTTAGCCTCAGACAATTCAGGAGAAAATATGGTACACATGAGTCATGCTTAGAGGCTATCAAAAGGCTTCGCTTCCTCGATGAAATGGATTGCCCTAAGTGTAAGAAGCTCTCTGTTTTCTATCAAGTAAAAGGTAGAACTGCTTTTGCTTGTAAGTATTGTGGTTATCAAGTTTATCCTTTGAAAGGAACTATCTTTGAAAAATCCACCACCCCTTTAGACTACTGGTTCTTTGCCATGTATCTGATGGTTCAGACCAGAAGTGGCACCTCAGCTAAACAACTAGAGAGAATGCTTGGAGTGACCTACAAGACTGCTTGGCGTATGTTTAAGCAGATTAGAATGTTAATGAATGATACGAGTAGTACTCCGCTAACAGGGATAGTTGAAATGGATGAAACTTTTGTTGGGGGGAAAGCGAAAAACAGAGTCAAACTTTGGAATGCAGATACGGATGTTAAAGAAGTAGTTTTCGGAGCAGTGGAAAGAGGAGGGAAAGCATATCTAAAACACGTTCCCAATACAGGAAAGTGGACACTTTTAAAACAAATACGAGAATGTGTTAGTCCCGAAGCAAGGGTAATAACAGATGAATACAGAAGTTATACACACCTTCCAAAGTTTGGGTACAGCCATGAATGGGTAAATCATCAAGAAAGATATGCCAGAGGTGATGTATATACCCAAAACATCGAAAATGTTTGGTCTCACCTTAAAAGAGGACTCACAGGTGTTTACAGGGTAGTATCTAAAAAGTACCTCCAGACTTACGTAGATGAGTACGCATGGAGATACAACAATAGAACGTTTAATGGCGGAATGTTTGAAAGACTATTAAAACAAATCACCGAGGTGAGGGCAATACAGCCCGTTTTAGTAGAGTAAGGAAATCCTTTTTAGCACCTTCACGACCACCTTGTTTAAGGAAGTTATTTAGCTTTTTATCCTTTTGAAGCCATTTTCTTTTCATGGTCTGCGATTGCCATTGTTAGCAACTCACTGAGTGCTTTTAATTGTTTTATGGTCATTCTTACATTTGATACCCCACGAGCCTCTACAAAATCTTCTCCTTTTTGAAAAATTTGAAAAAAGAGAAGGTCTCCAAAATTATCGCTTGTCAGAGTTAACGAATTACCATCTGCCCCAATTGCAGGAGGTTTGGACGTAATCCTTAATTGTTTTTTTGTGGCTTTTTCAGCTTTAGATTTAGGCATATTTTGAAAAATAGGGTTCTACTAACTTGATTATAACTGGTTTGGGAAGAGAGTCAACGTTGGTACCTAAAACCTCATATGCTTTTTTAACCTCAAATAACAAGGGCGAAGAACTTTCTTTGTTGAATATCACTCGGATGTTGTTTGTTCTCTCTTCTTTTAACTCATCATTGGGCAATTTAAATACATCATCATCATATATCTGAAGCAAATCAGAATAAACATCATAACTTACGTACCAATTTTGTGTTAATGTTTGTATGGTCATTTTTTAGTTATTCGGTAGGTTTTTGTGTAATTTTTCCCAGTGTTCTCAAACATAACTACCACTCTTGTCTCATCACCCTTCCAATCGCTATAACCTGGTATGTGCAAATCTTTGATAAAATCATTTTTAATATAGATTTTACATTCTCCTTTTTTGCGACTTTCAACAGCTTTGGGATTATTTGATGTGTCTAGTAGTACATCATCTGGGTGTAACAGAACTTGGTCTAGGTTATAAAAATATGTTGGAGTTTGCTCAAGGGGGTGGCTGCTCTCATGGTGCCCGGGGATTTTAGGGGTTATTTCAATCTCTTTCCCTTCCACAGTTACGCTGTAAGACTCTATTGGCCAATCCCACACCTCTTCATTGGTTCTGTAATTAACTTCTGTTACTTCTGGCATACAGAAGTAGTTTAGCATATTCCCCCTACTAGTTCACTCCTTGTCTTCATGGTATAGGTGCCATCAAAACCACTTGACAAACTAGCTCCACCTGAATCATTATTAATCAATGCCTAAGAAGAAGTCAACCAGAAAAGTCACTAAATTAAGAAGAGTTACCCCAAGAAGCACCTCTGGTATTTCTCTTAGTAGTTTATTTATTCATTTAGTAATTAATGTTCTTACCCTTCTGGTGGTTGAATATATTGTCCCGGGGTTTAATTTCTTGGATTTATACTCAGCTGTGGTAGCCGCAGTAGTCATTGGGGTAGTCAATACCTTCATCCGACCAATCCTACAGATTATTGCTCTGCCAATTTCCGTTCTTACTCTTGGAATTTCGGCTTTTCTTATCAATGTTGCCCTTCTTTGGGGAGTGGGTAGAATTGTTCCTGGTTTTTCAATTGATAGTTTTACCACAGCTATCATCGCCTCGATCGTCATGGCTCTCGTCTCCTGGTTTCTTCACAAGCTAGCTAGGGATTAAAAATTGGCAGACTTTTGCTATAATCAAGGCTATGACTAAGAAATTTATTAAATCTAAAGCTTTTCCTAATTCTCCAGGCCCCGGATTCAGGACAGCCAGTAGTTTTCGTGCAAAGACCTTTGGCAAGGCTCCACAGATGAAATTTAATCCTTCGCAGTTTAGGACCCAACACAAAGGAGGATAACTTCTCAAAGTCAAAAAAATGATGTATACTTGGCTACCGCAGAAGCGGTTTTTTAATGTCCATGGAGAAAACTAAACAAAATATAACTTCGACAGTCGCCAAACTTGAAGACGGCACGGTCCAGATTACCTATGCCATCCCTTGGTCAGAAATAAAAAGTGCACAAGAAAAAGCTCTTGATGAGTTTGTTAAAACAACAGCTGTCCCCGGATTCAGAAAAGGTAAAGCTCCCAAAGACAAGGTCAAAGAGAAGGTTTCATACGACGATCTTATCCAAAAATCCCTAGCTACAATTCTTCCTGAAGCTCTGGCTGAGAGTATTAACAAGGAAGGCCTCAAGCCAGCCATCTACCCAAAATTTGAACTAGTCACAGCTGAAGAAGGCAAAGACTGGCAGATAAGAGCTATTACCTGTGAGCTACCAGAGTTTTCCCTTGGGGATTATAAAGACAAACTTAAAGGGGAGCTAAAGACTGGTACTATTTGGACACCTGAGAAAGGTTCACCCAAAAAAGAAGAGAACAAGGAAGTTTCAGAAAGGGAAAAAGAACAAAAGATTCTAGAATTTCTACTTAAATACGTTGAAATAAAAATACCTAAACTTCTAACAGATGAAGAGGTCAATTCTCGTCTCTCATCCCTTTTGGAAAAGATTGAAAAGCTTGGTCTTACACTGGAGAGTTACCTTTCTTCCCTAGGCAAAGACGTAAATACCCTTAGAACTGAATACGAAAAATCAGCTTCCGAAAACATTTCACTTGAACTGATCCTTAACAGAATTGCCATGGAAGAAAAAATTGAGGTCACTGACAAAGAAATCGATGAACTTAAAAAAGTCGCTTTGGGAGATAAGGCTCCACAAAGTCACGAGGCTGATCATGAACTGACGCTCAGTGTAAAACACCTTCTTCTTCGTAAAAAAGCTTTGGAATACTTGTCTTCATTAGCTTAAATTAGGAAGAAGGCCATTGAAAAATTCCCACCTCTGTACTAAAATTCTGTCAAATTCCCATGACCAAGTCCACCAAGTCACAGACTCCTAAAAAGGAGAGAAGCGTTCAGAACATTCTTGAAACTCTAAAGGACATAGGAACATCCTCAGCTGACGCATTAACCAAAGACGTTCTAAGACCGGAGGATTTTTTGGAACAAATTATTGGTTTTCCCCAAAAAGATAACTTTAGCGGTGACATTGCTCCAGGCGAGCAGGTCGAAATGGAGGATGTCTTCAGCGGTAAAAGGGATGAGGATGAAGCCACTAGAAGCCAACTTAATCTTGAACGACAACTTCTTAACCAGGAGAGGGCAATGATCGAAAAGAAAACCAACGAGTTAAAGATCCAACTACAAGCTATTATGGAAGAAGTTGTTGCCCTTTCTCAATCCACCTCCACCCTTGCTAAGGAAGTACAGATTGCAGCTATGCAGGCTCCAATCGAGCCAGGTGTATACCACGTCATCTTTTTTGAAAAGCTACTGGAGTTTATTAAATCTTTCAGGAAAAAGGTTGATGAGGCAGCTGTATGGCTCTATTCCACTAACAAAAGGGCTGAAAAGAAAAATTACTGGTCAATGTACAAGAAGAAGGGTAGTTCCTTCCTCCTTTCTCCAGACCACTATCTACAACGCTCAGCCGGATAGGTTGATGCTAGAGACTCAAAAAGGTATAATTCCCATATCTGGACGGTTAGCTCAGTTGGTTAGAGCGCTTTCTTGACGTGAAAGAGGCCAGGGGTTCGAGTCCCTTACCGTCCACAAGTTGTCCTATTAAGGTTAAAGGTGTAAAATACCTCGTAATCATAAGGCTGCCATCTTAGCCGCATTAGAAAGCGGCTTTTTATTTGGCCTTAAACTACAATTATGGATACCAGAAACATAGCTATCATTGCCCACGTTGACCACGGAAAAACAACTCTCGTGGATGCTCTTTTGAGGCAATCACATACCCACCTAAATAAAGAGCAGGCCGGAGAAGAGCAAATCCTTGATTCTAATGAACTTGAGCGTGAACGAGGAATTACTATCTTTTCCAAAAACGCCTCTGTTATGTACAAGGGCGTCAAGATCAATATCATTGATACTCCAGGGCATGCAGATTTTGGTGGAGAAGTTGAACGTGTTCTTTCTATGGCTGACGGAGCTTTGCTTTTGGTCGATGCCAAGGAAGGCCCCATGCCCCAAACCAGATTTGTCCTCAAGCAGGCTCTTTCAATGGGCCTCAAGATTATTGTGGTTATTAACAAGATAGACAAAAAAGATGCCAGACCTTCCTTTGTTGTAGATAAAACCTTTGATTTGTTTATCGAACTAGGAGCCGATGAAGAAACTGCCGTTTTCTCAGCTCTTTATGCTTCAGGCAAAGAAGGAAAAGCAGGAATAAGTCCCAACTCCGCTGACATGGTAGATATCTCCCCAATTTTTGACGCTATTTTAGATCAAGTTCCTGCTCCCACTGGAGATCCCGACAAACCCCTGCAAATGCGTGTCTCAACCTTAGGTAAAGATGACTACAAAGGAAGAATCGCTACAGGCAAAATCTATAACGGGGTAATTAAAAACGGCCAAGAGGTCGCCCACATCAACCGTGAGGGGGTAGTTTCCAAATGGAGAATCACTTCTATTTCTGCTTTTTCTGGTTTAGAGAAGGTATATGTCGAAGAGGCAAGCGCGGGGGACATTGTTTCTATCACCGGAATCTCAGATATCACCATTGGTGAAACCATCGCTGACCCCGAGAGTCCTGTAGCTCTTCCACTTTTATCTATTGAGGAACCAACAGTAAAAATGGTCTTTATGGTCAATAATTCTCCTTTCGGAGGACGCGAAGGAGACTTTAAAACCTCCAGCCAAATTGCCAAACGTCTTTATAAAGAACTGGAAACTGATGTCGCTTTAAGAGTTGATGATAATCCAGACGGCACTTGGACAGTATCAGGAAGGGGCGAACTACACTTGGCCATCCTTATTGAAAGGATGAGACGGGAAGGCTATGAATTCCAAGTCTCCCGCCCTTACGTCATTACCAAGACTATTAATGACTGTGTTCATACACCTTTTGAAAAGGTTTACATTGAGACCCCAGAAGAGTATTCCGGAACGGTCATTCAAAAAATGGGCCAAAGACACGCCCAAATGAATAATATGGAAACTGTCGAGGGAATTACGTACTTAGAGTTCACCGTAGCTACTAAAGAACTGATTGGTTTTAGAAGTGAGTTCACTACTGACACCAAGGGTTTAGGAATCATCAACACTTCCTTCTTTGATTTTCTTCTCGATGATGGTTTTGTCAGAACCAGAGAACGAGGATCCCTAGTGGCCCACGAAACGGGGGAAACCAGACTCTATGGGCTAGTCAACGTTCAAGAAAGGGGAGAGCTTTTTTATGGACCAGCAGTGGCAGTTTATAAAGGAGAGGTTGTTGGCCAAAACGCCAGAGCAGGAGACATGAGTGTTAACGTCTGTAAAGAAAAACAACTTTCTAATATGAGGTCCAAGGGAGATGGTCCAACTGACCACTTTAATACCCCAAAGATAATGAGTTTAGAGGAAGCTTTAGAATATATTGATGACACAGAACTAGTGGAGGTAACTCCAAAAAACATTAGAATAAGAAAGATTATTCTCGACGAGGTTGAAGAGCGTCGTCAGCAAAAACTTAAGAAAAAATAACTTTTTTTGCTACAATATATAAGTCCAGGGCCGTTAGCTTAGTTGGTAGAGCGTCTGGCTGGCAGTCAGAAGGTCGCCGGTTCGAATCCGGCACGGTCCACAAATTGAATTAAGTTCAACCTCATAGTAAAATAAACCCCGTAGCTTAAGTCAACAGTAAATTAACAACCTAATAATTAAACAAGGAGGGTAATTTGTCAGAGCCATGGGTTCATTTTATTGGCAGCGCTATTGCTGGGGCTGCAGTATCAACATCCGTAAGGTTCATCGAAGATAAGAAAACTATAAGCACTAAGCAAATTACCGTCGACATAGTAACTTTTGGAATAATCGGTGCGGCAGTTGATTTAGACCATTTACCGTACATCCTGGGACAGAATGGATACATCGACCCTATAATTCTGAGGAAACCACTACACCATTGGTTACCTCTAATAAGCACCATTATTGGAATTATTCCTATCCTTTTACGGATAATGGGCTTTAAAAGACCTCCAAAAGAAACGGCCTTAATTTTCGGTCTGTTAGCAGCAATTTTTTGCCACTACGTACTCGATTATTGGATCATCTTCATGGTGTACAAAAAGCATTTAATATGTTTTCTGTCAGATGAACAAGGCAATAAAATAAAACTGCTATTTTCGCTATTTGGACCAGGTCCTTAAAAAAAGGTCTGGTCCATTTTTTTTGCCAAATTGACTTAACTACTAGTTAACTGTTAAGATTACTTCAGTTGTACGTCTGTATTTGGATTCACCAACCGAAAAGTATAACCGAGTTGTTCTCGAAAAAAACAAAAAAGTCCACCAAAAGTGGAGAATGGAAGTGGAACCACGGCATAAACCGTCTTCTTAGTCTATAGAACGACGGTTTTTTTGTTTTATAATAAACGTATGAACAAAGAAGACAATCTAAAAACAATGAGGCATTCAGCTGAACATGTCTTGACTCAGGCTGTTGTAAAACTTTACCCCAAGATAAAAATGGCCATGGGACCAGCAACTGACGAGGGATTTTATTTTGATTTTGACCCCAATGGTGAAACCATCGCCGAAGAAGATTTTCCCAAGATTGAGGCCGAAATGGCTAAAATTATAAAAGAAGATCTTCCTATCAAAAAGGAGGAAATTGAAATCTCCACAGCCGAGAAACTCTTTGCCAATAACGAATACAAACTCGAGTGGATAAAAGAAAGAGAAGATAAGAAAGAAAAAGCCACTGTCTACTGGACAGGGGAGAACTTTGTAGACTTCTGTAAAGGTCCGCATGTTTCCTCTACCGGAAAAATTGGATCCTTTAAACTTCTTTCTATCGCCGGAGCTTATTGGCACGGAGATGAAAAGAATAAGATGTTAACCCGTATCTATGGCACTGCGTTTGCTACCCAGGAAGAACTAGACAAGTATCTTACAAATCTTGAAGAGGCTAAAAAACGTGACCATCGAAAACTTGGAAAACTGCTGGATCTATTTACTTTTTCTGATTATGTTGGTTCTGGACTTCCCCTTTATACCCCAAAAGGAGCCCTAATAAGACGTCTACTTAACGAGTACGTCGAATCACTGCAATCAAACAAAGGCTATACCCAAGTGTGGACCCCACAAATTGCTAAAGCAGAGCTTTTCAAAGTCTCAGGTCACTATGACAAATACAAGGACAGTATGTTTAGAGTAATTTCTAATTATTCAGAAGAGGAGTTTTTCCTCAAACCCATGAATTGTCCTCAGCATACTCAAATCTATGCTTCAAAACCAAGAAGTTATAAAGACTTACCACTAAGGTATTCCGATTTTGCCATGCTCTACCGCGATGAAAAACCAGGAGAGCTTTCCGGCCTAGCTCGTGTTCGTTCCTTCTCCCAAGACGACTGTCACATCTTCTGCAGGGAAGACCAAGTTGACGAGGAAATTGATACCGCCCTGACAATGACCAAGGAGATTATGAATACTTTTGGATTTAAATATAAATATCGTCTATCGACACGTGACCCTAAACACCCAGAAAAATACCTGGGAGACCCAAAGACCTGGGATAAGGTTGAAGCCTGGGCGGTGGAGATTATGAAACGCAACCAGATTGATTACTTTAACGGCCCGGGTGAAGCAGCTTTCTATGCTCCCAAGATGGATCTTATCGCCACAGACGCCTTGGGACGCGAATGGCAGCTTTCCACAGTCCAGATAGATTATGTTTTCCCTATAAGGTTCGGCTTAACATATGTCGACAAGGACGGTAAGGAAGTAAAGCCTGTGATGCTCCATAGGGCCATCATTGGCTCTCCGGAACGCTTTATCATGATCCTTTTGGAACACTTTGCAGGGAACCTTCCCACCTGGTTGACTCCAGTACAAGCCAAAATTCTTCCCATTACTGACAGAAGTATTAAGTACGCTACCGAGGTTATGGACAAGCTCAAAAGTGAAGGCATAAGGGCTGAACTGGACGAGAGAAGCGAAACATTGGGGGCCAAGATCCGTGACGCCCAGCTAGAAAAAGTAGCCTACATGCTAATTATTGGAGAAAAAGAAGAGAAAGAAGGTACTGTCTCAGTTCGAGCAAGAAGTGGAAAAGACGACGGACAACTTAAATTAACTGAGTTTATGGGAAAGATTAGAGAGGAAATCGCAAGCAAGGCCAAAGACTAATTACAGCCTTGATTGATCTGGGTTTTTGGCGTAAAATTGCAAAATAGTTTCTAAGTTGAAAAGCGTAAATATCAATTGGCGAATAAATAACCAGATCCGTAGCCCAGAGGTAAGGGTTATAGGGTCAGACGGAAAGCAAATCGGAATATTAAAACTTTCCGAGGCTTTGACGAAAGCTAATGAAGAGGGCTTGGATTTAGTCGAGATTGCCCCAACAGCTAAACCACCAGTAGTAAAAATTACAGAGCTGGGGAAGCTCCGTTACCAGGAACAAAAGAAACTCAAGAAAGAAAAACGGGGAATTAAGGGCGGTGAGACAAAAGAAATTAGGTTTTCTCCTTTTATAGGAGAGGCAGATTACAATACTAGGGTAGGAAGAATCAGGGAGTTCTTTGAAGAAAAGAATAAAGTCAGAGTCGTAGTTAAATTCGGTGGACGACAGATGGGTAGCAAGGATTTTGGCTACCGTCTCATTGAAAGAATCATTAAGAAATTTGAAGGTGGAATAAATATCGATATGCCACCAAAATTTTTAGGACGACACCTAACCTGCGTCATCTCACCAATGAACAAAAAGGCGGTTACAAGTGAAACCAAGGAGGAGAGTAAAGAAAGCAAATAATATGCCAAAAGTAAAAACAAAGAAAATAATTACTAAGCGTTTTAGAATTACCAAAAAGGGTAAAGTGTTGCGTGGGCAATCTTTCCACAGACACTTAAATTCCAAGAAATCATCCCGCCGAAGAAGAAAGCTGGGAAGAGTTGTCCTTACCGGAAAATTCCATGCAAGAAAAATTAGAAAGGCACTGGGCGTAAGAACTAACAAAAAGGTAGCTCCCAAGAAATAATATGAGAGTCAAATCAATTGCAGCCAGAAGGCACAGAAGAATATTATCCCAAGCTCGTGGCTTTAAACAAGCTAGAAGGGTTAGAATAAAAGATGCAAAAGAGGCCATCCTCCATGCAGGTCAGTACGCTTTCCATGGAAGAAAACTTAAAAAACGTGATCTGAGAGCTCTCTGGATCACCAGAATCAACGCCGCCGCAAGAACAGGGGAACTTTCTTACTCCAAATTTATTTCCCTTCTTAAAACCAAAAAAATTGAAGTGGATAGAAAAATTCTAGCGGAAATTGCTATAAGCGACCCAGACACATTTCAAAAGATCGTTGATAAGGTAAAAAAGTAATTAATAAATATTAAATTATGAAAATAACAATTAATAGCTTTTTCTTTTTTGCTACCTCCTAAACCAGGGGGAAGGTTTTTGTAAAAAAACGTTCTAAACCAACCTCCTAAATTAAGGAGGTTTTTTAATACTTTTATCTAGCTTATCTAAGGTTTACCTTTTATACTAAACATATGCAAGACGTTCAAAGTTTAAAGAATGAAGCCATGGCTCAGATCATGGAAGCCAAAGACGCTACCGAAATAGAAGAAATTCGCGTAGCTTACTTAGGGCGCAATGGGAAAATTAATGAACTCCTTAAAAACATTAAAGATGTACCTCCAGAAGGACGCAAAATGTTTGGTATATCCATCAATGAGTCTAAAAACACCATCGCTAATGCTCTTGCCGAAAAGAAAAACTCATTTAAGGAAAACGCTCGTGAGTGGTTTGATCCAACAATTCCTGGTATTAAACCCAAAATAGGCCATTTACATCTTATTACGCAAGCCATTGATGAAATCGCAAGAACCTTTGAAAACATTGGTTTCGTTAGAGCCCGCTATCCCGAGGTTGAATGGGACTTCTTTGCTTTTGAAGCCCTAAATATGCCACCCAGTCATGCAGCCAGGGATGAATGGGAGACTTTCTTTGTAGATTCTCCTAAAAACCCCAAATACGGACAAGCTGTTTTGACTCCCCACACTTCAAACGGGCAGGTAAGGGAAATGTTGCGTGTTAAAACCCCACCCACAAGAATGGTTAATATTTCTAAGTGCTACCGCAGACAAGCAGATGTCTCCCATGTCCCAATGTTTCACCAGTTTGAAGGCTTAGTCATTGATCACGATATTTCTATCATTCACCTAAAGGGAACCCTCGATTACTTCGCTCGTAGCTTTTTTGGACCAAAAAGAGTAACCCGGCTCAGACCTTACCACTTTCAATTTACCGAACCGTCATTTGAAGTTGATATCAGTTGTGGTGTCTGTTTAGGAAAAGGGTGCAAATTCTGTAAAGAAGGATGGGTTGAACTTGGGGGGGCCGGCATGGTTCACCCCAACGTCTTAAAATACGGAAAAATTGACCCTACGAAATACTCCGGATTTGCCTTCGGTTGGGGAGTAGAGAGAACATATCTCATGAAAGAAGGTTTGAATATCCCAGACATTAGACTGCTATACAGTTCCGACTTAAGATACCTAAAACAATTCTAAAATGGATCTATTAATTCCAGACAATTGGCTTAAAGAGTATTTAAAGACAACTGCTTCGCCAAAGAAAATGGCAGAGGCCTTGTCTCTTCACGGCCCCTCGGTTGAAAGGGTCAATCAAACAAAATTTGGTCCTGTTTACGCTATCGAAGTAACCTCCAACCGTGTTGACAGCGTGGGTGTTTACGGAATAGCCAGAGAGGCAGCGGCCATCCTACCCAGAATGGGAATAAAAGCTTCACTTAAAACCCTTCCCGACACTAAAGTCTCTTTTGCTAAAAAAGTAGACTACCTAACAGCATCTGTTGATCACAACTTGTGTCCCCGTTTTGCAGCCATTCTTATTAGGAATGTTAAACTTGCCCAATCTCCAAAGTGGATGTGTGAACGTATTGAAGCTGTCGGTCTAAGGCCCATCAATAACATTGTCGATATCTCCAATTACATCATGCATGAAATAGGCCAACCCGTGCACACTTTCGATTACGATAAAATCGCTAAACACACCATGATTCTCCGCGCCAGCAAGAAAGGTGAGATATTAACCACCCTAGATGAGAAATCACACACCCTTCCCGGAGGAGACATTATTATTGAGGATGGAGACGGAAGAATCATTGACCTTGCAGGAATAATGGGAGGGTTAAATAGTGCTGTCGATGCTAAAACCAAAAACGTTCTTCTCTTTGTCCAAACATACAATCCGGTGAGTATTCGTAGAACCTCAATGACTCTGGCTCATAAAACCGAAGCCTCAATTCTATTTGAAAAGGGACTGGACACCAATCTAGTGACCGATGGGATTAAAAGGGGTATTGAACTCTTTGCCAAAATCACTCAAGGGCAAATTGATACCCACGCCTTGGATCTTTACCCGAGCCCTCCCAAGGAAAAAATTGTCTCAACTAATCTGGATTTTATTGAAAAGAGATTGGGAGTAAGTCTATCTCCTACCCAGGTTAGTCAGTTTCTAACCCCTCTCGGGTTCACCCTTACTTGGAATAAAAAGAACTTTCAAGTTAAAGTTCCTTCATGGAGAAATAAAGACATTTCTCTTCCTGAAGATATTCTCGAAGAAATCGCCCGCATTTACGGTTACTACAAGCTGCCATCCATTCTCATGAGTGGCGACATTCCCGAAGCAATCCCGGATTCTCCCTTTAGGTTTGAAGACGAAATAAAACTCACCCTTAAAAGTTTGGGCGCCTATGAAATCTATACCAACTCGTTAGTTTCAGAGATAAAAACAGGGGCGGGATCTCTCAAACTAAAAAACCCCCTAGGGAAGGATGGAGAATATCTAAGAACAACTCTCAGGCCATCCTTAATTGAAGCTGTTAAGACTAACAGTTTTGAGAAGGAACCTTTTCATCTTTTCGAAATGGCAAATGTCTACCTCCCAAGAAGAGGGGATTTGCCCGATGAGAAAATGACCCTTGCTGAAATATTCGCCAACACTGATTATAGGGAAGCAAAAGGGATAATCGAAACTCTCTTGGATAGCCTGCATTTAAAATATTTCTTTGAAACAGAGGACTCACAATTCTTTAAACCTTCACACCGTCTAAAAATCGTCTCTGGCCAAGTTGTTCTCGGCCAGTTTGGCCAAATTGAAAACACCAACTATATTTATTATGAATTTGATCTGAGAGTTTTAAATAAAGCTGCAAGTCACGTTGGCGTCTTTACTCCTATCCCACAATATCCTCCCCAGATAGAGGATATTACTATAACCTTTCCGGAAAGAACTGTTATAGGTGGTGTCATTAAGCTTCTTGAAGAGCAAACCTTTATCACAAAAGTGGAGTTAACAGATATTTATAATCACTCTTATACCTTCCGTATTAATTATCAAAATCCATCAAAAACCTTAACTGATCCGGAAGTAGAAAAAATAAGAAAGAATCTTCTAAAGCTCGTCCAGGATCAGTTTGGAGGAACATGCGCCTAAGGTAAATTTCACTAAGGAGTAGGTGTGGGAGTAGGATTTGCATTCCAGGAAGTGTTTACTCCAACGGTAATTGTACGCTCGCCCTCTTTACCCTTAGAATCCTTTGCTTTGGCCAAAATTGTATGCACCCCGGTAGACAAACTTCTAGCCTGGTACTCATAGGGGGGGGAAGTAAAACCAATAATTCTCGAGCCGTCAATATATAAATCCAACTGAGTGATATCGGCCGTGGAATCGGCGGTAATTTTGATATCAAAACTATCCGACAAATTAGAATCATGATCTGAAGGACTAGTAATATTCACTATTACTGGATTAGTTGCTCCACAGTAGTCAGTTGGTGGGTGATATTTTTCATCAGTCTGAGTATTAAGCCAACTTAAGATTCCCTCCTGCCATTTATTGGTCCCTGTAGACCCGGCCGTAGGATCCTCCTCTTTGAAGACAAAGAATTCTTTCTCTTCATAGTTATTTCCATTGATGTCGGCAGGGTTGGCTAACTTGCCATCGTTTTTACAAAGCTTGAGTTTTACATGGACTGTATCCTCTCCAGGCTCTGTACCCTTAGCAAAAATCTCACTTCTTTCGGCAAAGCCATCATGGGCTGCAAAACCAGAAATCAAATCTACCTGTGCAGAAACTATACCATCAGGTTTTTTGAACGGCTTGTTTGTCTTACCCTCCAAAGCCTGAAGAAGAATTTTTCTCCAAATGGGAGAGGCGCCCGAAACGCCTGAGGCCACTTCCTTCATTGGAGTATTGTCATTATTTCCAACCCACACCCCAACTACCGCATCGTCATTTCCCCCAACTGTCCAGTTATCTCTTTTATCGTTGGTGGTACCTGTTTTGACCGCTATTGTTCTTCCAGAAATGTTTAGAAGGGAATTAGTGCCAAAAACATCTTTCCTTGCACTATTGTCAGAGAGAATATCAGCAATTAAGTACGCCTGTTCGGCTGTTAGAACTCTTTTGCCTTTCTTAGGTTCAACGCTTTCCAGAATTTTGCCATCACTATCCTCAACTTTAAGAATAGATACTGGTTCTATTTTGTATCCCTCATTCATGAAAGCGCCATACGCTCCAGTAAGCTCCAAAAGCTTGACCTCTCCACCTCCTAAGGTAAGAGAGAGTCCTACCCTTGATAAGGTCTCCTTCGTTGGTTGAAGTGAGGTAATCCCCAGGTCATATGCAGTCTGGAGCATATCTTTTACCCCGACTAAGGCAAGCATTTTTACCGCTGGAATATTAATTGAATTTCCCAAGGCATACCTGACTTGAACTGGGCCACGGTATTTCCCATCGTAATTAACAGGAACATAGGCCGGTTTTCCTTCACCCCCCGGAAACTCTGTTGACACGTCCATTAGCAAGGTAGACGGGGTATAACCTTTCTTAAAACCAGTAATATAGGTAATCGGCTTAATGGCCGAGCCTGGTTGTCTCAGAGCAGTGGTAACATTTACCTGCCCATCATAGTCAGGGTCGTTGAAGTTTTTTGACCCCACCATGGCCAGAATCTCTCCCGTTTCAGGATCGATAACTATCGCTGCCCCGTTAGTAATGTGTACCGACTCGACCTTAGCAATCTCTTCTGAGACAATCTGTTGGGCCATATCTTGAAGCTCCAAATCCAAAGTGGTGGTGACTGTAAGGCCTCCTTGCTCAATAGCGTTTTCACCGTAACGCTCATCAAGAATTTTCTCCACATACTGCACAAAGTGGGGAGCCTTAAAGCTAGCACCTTTCTCTAAGAAGGTAACTGAAGAAAGCTGGCTGGCAGCCTCTTCTTGTTGCTCCTTGGTGATATAACCATCTTCCATCATTCTCCTTAAAACATTTTCGGCTCTGGCAACATACGCCTTAGGTGTAGAGGAATAAGGGGAAAAAACCGAAGGATTTTGGGGAATACCGGCCAAGATTACAGATTCTACCAAGTTTAAATCTTTTACCTCTTTACCAAAATACGTTTCAGCAGCCGCTTCAACACCCCACAGCGTTCCCCCATAAGGAACTTCGTTCAAGTACATTTGTAATATCTCGTCCTTGGAATATTTCCTTTCGATCTGAGTTGCCAAGATAAACTCTTTAATCTTACGAAAAATTGTTCTCTCCGAAGAGAGTAGAACATTTTTAACCAGCTGCTGGGTAAGGGTGGAACCACCTTGAACCTTTCCTTTAAACACAATATTAAATACCACCCTCATGTAACCTGCTGGATCAAAACCCTGATGTTTATAGAAGTTCTTGTCTTCGATTGCTATTGTGGCCTGTTTTAGATAAAGAGGCATTTCCTCAAAACTGGCTGGGGTTTGGCGCTTTTCTTCATAGATGTCATAGAGGGACTTTCCATTTCTATCCAGGATTTTAGTAGAAAACCCCTCACGTCTAACCACTTTGTCGGGAGAGGGAAGATTGAAAGCGAACACCGGAACAATAATAAAAAAGGCGATAATAACCAGAATCACTCCTAAGAAGGCTAATCTAGTTATTTTCATAATACGTCTACTTTTATAGACACTTTCACGCCTTCTCATTCTCTCTTTCCACATAGACTAATGATAACAAAATATACCTTAATCATCCATTTGAGAAAATA
>Ga0265297_10004116_pt1 | contig 24439 bp, 22 predicted proteins | sample Munlanlwell13791_FD_192502 | JGI IMG/M metagenome (GOLD analysis project Ga0265297, IMG submission 192502) | Leachate microbial communities from a municipal landfill in Southern Ontario, Canada - Leachate well 137-91 | ecosystem: Engineered > Solid waste > Landfill > Unclassified | place... | reverse complement strand
AAGTTCTGAAGGCTGAAAAGAAAATCCGAATATATCCACCCATCTACGAGCCGTCATTTCGCCTTTGGGTATAAAAGGTTTAAAAAAAACCAGTGCTAATAAAAAAAGATTAAAAATATAAAATAGAAAAGAAAATTTTCTTAAAAATTTTAAATTTATTTTTGACAATATAAAAAAAGCTATTAGTCCTAAAGCTAAACCTTTAATCAATTGATCCTTCACAAAAAATAATGAATCGTGATGTTGCTCGCGACCAATAATAGTTGAGGCGCTAGCTAAAAAACACAAACCACCAATAATTAAAACTATTAAAATTATTCCAAATAAATTTTTAATATTTAATTTCATACTTTTATAAATTATTTAATTTATCAATCGTTTGGTTGATGTTTCTTTCACTGTTATGAACAATTCTATCTACCAAACCATTGAACTCATCTTCTGAATAAAAATAAATACTAATCTCACCTTTTTCACCTTTACGTTTAATCATAACTTTGGCATCAAATAAACTTTCCAATTTCTCACGCAATTCCAAATCTTTTGGTGAAAAAGAATCACCTAATCGCTTTCTGCCAGGACTGCCAGTTTTAATATTTTGTTTTTCTAAAAATTGTCTGGCAATCATTTCAGCTTCACGGCTGCTCAACTGCTTAGATAAAACTTCACCTAGTAACGCTCTTTGTTTTTCCATATTTGGTAAAAGTAATAAGGCTCGAGCGTGAGATTCATTAATTTTATTTTCATCTAAAGCTTTTTGGGCTTCAAAAGGAAGTTGTAATAATCTTAAGGCATTAGCAATAGCTTCACGGCTTTTACCAACTCGACGGCCAACCATTTCTTGAGTATAACCAAATTCATTTACTAATTGACCATAAGCTCTAGCTTTCATAATTGGGCTTAAATCTTCACGTTGAACATTTTCTACCAAAGCTACTTCTAATTCTAAAGATTTATCATTAAAAGTTTTAATTAAAGCTGGAACGGTTTTTAGCCCCGCCACTTTTGATGCTCGCAAACGACGTTCACCAGCAATTAATTGATATTCAACATTAATACCGTCAGGCTGATCTTTTTCAATTCTTTTAACAATCAATGGCTCGAGCACTCCATACTCTCTGATTGAACTCGCTAATTCTTGTATTGCATCGTCGGAAAATTCACGACGAGGTTGATATGGATTTGGAACAATCTTATTAATTTCTATTTGATAAATACGGCTATCATCGGTTTGTTCTAAAAATGATTTTTCTTTTTCTTCATTATCAGACACATTAATAGAATCAATTTTTAGATTATCGTTTTTAGGCTCATCGTTACTTTGAACAACTGTAGGTTCAAATGTTTGATTTGACATTTGATTAACAGTAAAATTTTGATCAATATTGTTTATTCCATTGGGTGAAGTAAAAGGCGTGGGAATCGATTCTGGACTTATGGTCTTGGTAGCATGATTAGCATTATTAAAATTAATCATTTTTGATAAATCAATACCCGACGACAATTCTTCTGGTTTGTTTTCATTATCAAGCAATAACTCCGAAGTTGAGCCATCTGTTAATAAATTTTCATCATTTATAGTTTGCCCAAGTTTATTGCGATAATTTGGATCAGTCGCTGGTTGATTTATATAAGGATAATCCATTTTAAATTTATTTATTTTTATAAAAATATTTTATCAAAAATTAAGTAAAAAAACAATGATTTACAACAAATAATTTATCTAACAGTTCATTCCATTTCCTCAACAGTTCTTTTCCTTAACAGTTGTGGAGCTTGGACTCGAACCAAGATCAGTGGATTCAGAGTCCACTGTCCTACCATTAGACGACTCCACAACTGTTAAGGAAATATATTAGTTTAAAGCCTTTAATCTTCGGTAATCTCTAGCACCGAAATTTCTATAGGCAATCTTTGATTTTGGACAACATTAAAATAGGTTTGATTTTCGACTAAACGTTTGATAATTTTTTTAATAAATTTTATATCAGTTTTTTCAGCTTGATTTTTTAAAATATTAATAAAATCTTCAGTTAAATCATGTTTAAACATTGACGCTAAATCAAATGATATTTTTATGGTTAATAAATTTTGTGCGTATTCAATTAATGATTTATAAAATTCTTCTAAATTATAGCCATTGTTATCTAAATCACTAATATATTGAAATAATTTTTTATTATCTTTGGCAATCAAAATATCAACAAATTCAGCAATTTTATTTTGGCTAATACCACCAATAATATTTTCAACCACCGACAATGTCACCTTTTTGCTCATGGTGGTTATTTGTCCTAATATTGATTCGGCGTCTCGCATCCCGCCATCAGCTTCTTTGGCAATTAAATTAAGAGCTGGCAGTTCATATTCAATTTTTTCATTTTTTAATATAGCTTCGGATTTTTTAATAATTTCATCCACTGAAAGTTTTTTAAAATCAAAACGTTGAACTCTAGATAGAATTGTCTTTAACATTTTCTCCGGGTTAGTTGTTGCTAATATAAAAATAATATATTCGGGTGGTTCCTCTAAAATTTTAAGTAAAGCTCCATAAGCACTTTTGCTAAGTTGATGAGCTTCATCAATAATATAAATTTTATATTGGCTGTTAACCGGTTTAATTTTAGCATTATCTTGTAAGGCTCTTATTTCATCAACCCCAGTATTAGTAGCAGCGTCAAATTCAATAATATCCAGAGACGAACCGTCGTTGATGGTTAAACAAGATTGACATTTATTACATGGTTCAAATTCTTTATCTTTTCGATTTTGACAGTTAATAGCTTTCGCAAAAATACGCGCCATGGAAGTTTTGCCAGTGCCTCGTGGGCCGGTAAATAAATAAGCATGAGCAATTTTGTTATTTACAATAGCATTGGTTAAAGTTTTCACAATGGATCCTTGACCAGTAACGCTTTCAAAATTTTGTGGTCGGTATTTACGATAAAACACAACATTTCCCATATTTGTCGTTTAAATTAATTATTAAATTAGTGATTGCGAGTAATTACTCGACCAGCAAAATTATTAGTAATTTGACCATTTTCTAAAACTATCGATCCGTTGACAATCACAGTTTCAATTCCCTTTGGTTCTATAAGCGTGTTTTGAATTGTTGATTGATCCATTAAATTATTTGGGTTTAGTATTACTAAATCCGCATCCATACCAATTTTAATATGCCCTTTATTCTCCAGTCCCATAATATTTCTAACGTTACCAGTAATTTTATAAACTAAAGATTCAAATGATAAAATATTTCGATAAGTCGATAAATATTTTATAAACGATCCAACTGAACGCTGATCGATAAAACCATTAATAATATTTTTATTATCAATCGACATGCCGTTTGAAGCCAGTACCGATGCACTATGTTTAATGCCTTTATCAATATTAACAGCTGATAAATTTGGATTTAAAACAATAATTTTCTTTTGAGTCATAGCTAGCACTTTAATAATTGATTCTTCAATTGATAAATTCATATTTTTTGCAATCTGTTCAAAAGATTTACCTTTCAAAACTCGATATTTATTATCAATGTCGATCAAAATCAATTTTTTATAAAAACCTTTATTTTGCTTTAATTCTTTTACTAATTTTTTAACTATATCTTTTTGATTTAAATTTTCTTTCAATGTTTTTTCCCCACCAATTGCCAATCAATCTGGCATAAACGTAATTAATGGTTGGCAAGTATATTCGTACGGATAAATGGAAAAATGAATATTATTCTTTTCTTTATTGGTACGATCAATCAATTTTAAACCATCGTCGAACTGATCAAAATTATCAGAATTTTGAACTTTAAAACTAGTTATCAAAGATTGATTATTAAAATCTTTCATTATATCTAATATTTCTTTTAACGCCATAGTAAAACCGCTAGATTCATCTCTTAGATTAAATGAAAATAGTGGATTAAATTTTTTAATTTCATTATAAATTGATGACACTTCTCTTTTAGTAATAGCTCGCCCACTTGGATAACCAAAACCAAATGATACTCCTCAAGCTCCTTCTTTAATTGATTGTTTAACTAAAATTAATAATTGCTTCAATTCAAAATCAGATAAATTTTTAAAATGGTCGCCAATCAAACCATTTCGAATAACATTTCAACCAATTAAAGATGCCACATTTACTCCTAAAGTTTTTGAATCCAAAAATTGTAAAAATGTTTTAAAGCTTCTTCAATTGACATTTAAATCTTCGGTATTGGACCAAGGTCTAAAACTATTTAAATTATTTTTAATCAGTGGGGCTAATGATGAACCAGCTTGACCTATTAGAATTGTAGTTATACCTTGCTTTATTAAATTTTCACATTTAGGATTTGATAATAACGTTAAATAGTGGTCAGAAACATTATCGATGTCTATAAAGCCTGGACATAAAAATTTTTTGTCAGCATTAATTACTTTATCACAATTTTGTTCTTCCACCGCTTCACCAATTTTAACAATCTTGCCATTTTTAACAACCACATTAGCTCGAAAACTTCTAGCTCCAGTGCCATCAAAAATTGTCGCATTTTTTATTAAAATATCATACTGCATAAAAGTAATTAATAATTTTATTCTTGTTTATATTTTAACAGATTTACAATTTAATTACAAACGCCATTAAAAACGTAATAATCAATGGTATAATTACCAGGTTTATTGTTTTATTAGCGTTTCATAAAGAAATATGCCGATAAATTTCGGTTAGATTATAAAATCAAAGCACTAATAAAATTGGAAAAATAAAAAAACCATTAGAAAAATGAAAAACAATTCAGCTCATCTGCAAAAATATCAAGAAAATAACTATTTTTTCATATAGTGACCAGTTGAGATTATTTAATTTTTTATATCAAGAGAAACAAACATAACTAGTCAGAGCATACAAAACAAAGCAATAGAAAAACTTTATATGGTTCAAATAAAATAAACAATAAATAGCTAAAGTATTATAAAAAAATACCAAGAACAAAAATCATTGTTTAAATGTTAAAAAAACCGAAAGATTATCTTTAATGATTGGCTTAATATCAATCACTCGAAAATAAAACAAAACGATCATAATAATTAAAAACGAAATTACCGGTACCATCTTAAAATTTCAAGAAAAAATCAATGTGCTTATAAATAAAGAATATAAAATGAAATAATTAATATTAGCTAACCCGGATATCAATTTTCATAATAATAAAAACATCAATATAATAATACTTCCTCAAATTCAATTGAGTTTAGCCATCAAAATAAACATCGTAAGTATCACAAAAATAACCGTTAAAATGGTATGAATCAGATTTTTTCAAATTGGTTGATAGTTCATAATTAACGTTTTTTAATCTTAAAATCGATTTTATTATTTTTAACCGTAACTGTAATTATACTTCCCTCATTAATATCATTATTTAAGATATTATCCGCCATTGGATCTAATATTTCTTTTTGAATTAGTCGTTTAAGAGGTCTAGCTCCATATTCAGCATCATAACCATTATCCGCTAATCAATTTTTTGTAGAATTATCAACAATCAATTTAATACCTTTATTTTCTAATCGCTTAACTACTCTTGACATTTGAATATCAACAATTTTATGCATATCTTTTAATCGAAGTGGGTTAAAAACTACAATCTCGTCAACTCGATTTAAAAATTCGGGCTTAAAATATGATTTTAAATTACTTTGAATTTTTTCTTTCAAAAATATCTTTTTTTCTTCATATTCTTGATCGGTCTTTTTACTACGATCATTATTATTAAAGCCTATATTTTGCATTTGCGATATATATTCTCCGCCAATGTTTGAAGTCATAATAATAATTGTATTTTTGAAATTTACAGTTCGGCCTTTGCCATCTGTTAATCTACCATTATCCAATACTTGTAATAATAAATTAAAAACTTCAGGATGGGCTTTTTCAATCTCATCAAACAATACCAAACTATAGGGTTTATGTTTAATGGTTTCGGTCAATTGACCACCTTCATCGTAACCAATATAGCCAGGAGGTGAGCCAATTAATCTAGCTACGCTATGATGCTCCATATATTCGGACATATCAATTCGAATAATAGCTTTTTCATCATTAAACATAAATTCAGCTAAAGTTTTGGCTAGTTCTGTTTTTCCAACACCCGTTGGTCCTAGAAACATAAAAGAGCCAATGGGTTTATCTTCATCAGCAATTCCAGCCCGGGACCTGATAATCGATCTTGATACTGATTCGATAGCTTCGTCTTGACCTATAACTCGCGATTTTAAAATTTCTCTAACATTTTTAACTTTTTCTTTTTCATTTGCCAACATTTTATCAGCTGGCACGCCCGTTCATTTAGAAATAATTTTTGATATATCGTAAGCATCAATCTCTTCTTTAACAAATTGAGATTGGACTTTTTGTTTTGATAATTTTTCTAATTTTTTAATTTCTTTTTCAATCAGAGGAATTTTGCCATACATAATTTCTGCAACTTTTTCTAAGTTGCCTTCATTTTCAAAATTTTCAGCTTCTTTCTCCAAACTATTTATTTGTTTTTTTAATTCATGTATATCCGTCACTGAGCTCTTCTCAACATTTCATTTTTCTAATAAATTTTTCTCATCGTGTTTTAAAGTTTTAAGTAATTTGGTAATTTCCTTGACTCGATTTTCAAAAGATATGCCTTCTTCTTTTTTAATGGCTTCATATTCAATTTCTAAAACTCTAATTTTTTTCTGAATACTTGCTATTTCGGTTGGAGTACTATTCATCTGCAACTTTAAACTTGAACCAGCTTCATCAATTAAATCAATGGCTTTATCTGGTAAAAATCTTTCGGGAATATACCTTGATGATAAATTAACCGCCGCTTTAATGGCATCATCGGAAATACGCACGCCATGGTATACTTCATATTTATTTTTCAAACCTCGCAAAATAGTAATAGCATCATCAATCGATGGTTCTTCAACGGTCACCGGTTGAAAACGTCTTTCTAAAGCTGGATCCCTTTCAATAGAATCACGATAATCACGAAAAGTAGTAGCACCAATCAAACGAATTTCCCCTCGAGATAATGCTGGTTTTAATAAATTGGAAGCATCAATTGATCCTTCCGAAGCCCCTGCTCCTACAATTGTTTGTAATTCATCGATAAAAATAATATATTTATCTTCGTTTTGTTTTATTTCTTTTAAAACATTTTTCAATCTTTCTTCAAACTCACCTCTAAATTTTGTGCCCGCAATCATAGCTCCAATATCCAAAGAAAGAATTTCTTTATTTTTTAAATTATCGGGGACTTCTTTTTTTATTATCCTTTGAGCTAAACCTTCAACAATAGCGGTTTTACCAACTCCCGGTTCGCCCAGTAAAACTGGATTATTTTTCATTCGTCTAGATAATATTTGCATTATTCTTTCTAGCTCCACTTCTCGTCCAATCAACGGATCGAGTTTATCTAATCTAGCTTTTTCAGTTAAATTTTGACTATACTTTTCTAATATTTTATAACTCACGCTACCTTTTTCATCATCCACTGGCATATTTTTTCGAGCTTCTATTAAAGTAGTTTTAAATTGGTCAGGATAAACATTAAAATCTTGTAAAATATTTTTTGCTTCACTTGGCACTTCAATAAGTCCTAAAAATAAATGTTCAGACGAAATATAATTTTCTTTTTCTTCACGACTCAATCGTTCTGATTTTTCAAACACATTAATTACTTCTTGCGATAACAAAACTTGACCAAAGTTTTGATCCTGAACTACAATTCTAGGAATAGCATTTAATTTATTTTCAACTTCTTTAATGATATTATCAATATTTATATTCATTTTATCTAAAACCACTTCCACTAAACTATCGTTTTGCAATAATAATGACAATAGCAAATGCACAGCCTTTAGTTCTCCGTGATTATAATCGCTAATAATTTGTTGAGCTCGTTCTAAAGCTTCTTGAGCTTTCATGTTAAATCTTGGTCGCATTGTTATAGTTTTATTTACTTTTTTAAAATAAATTAATAAATTAAATTATTTATTTTTCTCCCAACGTGATATTGATATTTAATATTTCTTGACCACGTTTAATTTCAAGACCAATAGTATCTCCCGGTTTATAATTTCTTACTACTGTAGCTAAAGGCGTTTTGGATGTGATTTTAACTTTATTCACCGACAAAATAATATCGCCTTCTTTGAGTCCAGCCTTTTCAGCTGGTGAATCTTTAATAATCGCTTTTGCGCCTTCGCTGGATACCACTAGAGCCCCATAATCAACATCTAATTTTCTTTCTTCAGCTTCGTTTTTATCTAGTTGTACATAATATACACCAATATAAGGAACTGTAATTTTACCAGTTTTTATCGCCTGTTCAATTGTATTTCTAATTTTATTAATAGGCATAGCAAACCCAATATTTTGAGCTGATGCCACAATGGCTGTGTTCATACCTATAACTTTGCCATCCAGACTTAGTAATGGCCCACCTGAATTTCCACGATTAATAGCCGCATCAGTTTGTAATAAATCATTTAATTTTTCTGCTGGTATATTACCACCGCTAGCTGTAATGCTACGATTTAAGCCCGATATAACACCAACACTAATAGTATTTTGAAATTCGCCTAAAGCATTACCAATCGCTATCACCGTTTGACCCAACTGCAATTTGCTTGAATCGCCCAATGCTAATGGTTTTAAATTTGTGGTTTCAATTTTTATAAGTGCAAAATCTTCCATTGGATCTTGAGCAACAATTTTTGCATTATATTTTGAACCATCATTTAGAAAAACCACATATTCAGCTTTACTGTCCGAAACCACATGTTTATTAGTAACAATATAACCATCACTAGTAATTATAAAACCACTGCCGGAGGCAATTTCTTGTTTTTCATATTGTTGATCATTTTTGGGTGTTTGTTGGTAATCTTTTAAATCAAAATTAAAACCAAATGGATTAAACAAATCATTACCAAATGTATCAAACGGATTTAATGTATAAACATCCGCCACCGGTAAATATTTAGTAGCCACAATACTAACCACTGACTGATCGGCATTTTTAACTACATTGATAATTCGTTGTTCATAATCAATTTTTTCTTGATAAATAGTTTTTGTTTCTGTATCAGGTATCAAATTATTTAAAGAAACATTATTGTTTTTATTTTCATCGGTTTTTTCTAATATTTTTATTGTTGGAATTTGATTCAATGGTCACAGAAATAATTTTTTAATTATGTCTGTACTATTAGCACTAGCTACATTGGGTAAATAAATATTTGATACTGCGATAAAAATATTAATTGTCAAAATAAAAAACAGAGATTTTAATATAAAATTAAAAGATTGTTTATTCATAATCTATTGTTTAATGTTTCTTAAAATATCGACCAAAAATATTTTATTATTGGTTGTCTTGACTTTCATTGATTGGCTCAACTGTAGTTTCTTCGTTTTTAACAGATTGATTGTTAGTTTTTTTAACAAATTTTTTAGCTAAATCTTTAAAATTGATATTGGATCTTGAAAAAACAAAAATATAACAAATTTCTAAAATTCCTAATGTATTCATAATCATTATCAATCAAAATCATAAAGATTCTTTTCGTTGAGCCGCTTTTCATAAAGCTAGCCCTTTTCAAACTGTAATCCAAATTAACATTGGTAATAAAACCTTTGGATCTTCCAAAAATTTGGATTGAGATAAATATTGAAAAACATTCATATTTACAAGCTTAATTCTTTATTAAACATTATAAATTATAGCAAAATTTTAAAATAATTGCAATATCAAAAACGTTAAAAAAAGACCTATTTTGGTCTTTTTTCAAGCTCATCTAATGCCTCATTTACTAATAGGTCCGCTTCTTTGTTTTTATCCCTTAATATATGATGAAATTTAATTTTCGGTAATTTTTGCATCAAGTTATATGCCTTCAAAAAAAGTTTGGCTAATTTTTCATCTTTAATTTTATATTCTCGATTTATTTGCTTGCACACTAATTCTGAATCCAAATAAAAATCAATTTTGGCTTCATCGTCTTCATTCAACAAAAATAATTCTTTTATTTTTTCTAACGCCAAAATGACAGCTTCATATTCAGCTTCATTATTGGTTCTAATGCCAATAGTTTTTTTAAATTTATGTTCGTTAATCACTACCCCAACTGCCGCCTGCCCTGGATTATTTCTAGATCCACCATCCGTAAAGACACGTATTATTTTTTCCATAATATTATTTTTCTATTCGTTTTTATATTAACAATTCGCTAATCGTTCACATAGTTTTTTATAAACTTCAAAAGTAAATTTTGCATCATAAAAAGCATTGTGACATTTATCCCTTTTGATATCAAAATATTGACATACATTGGTTAAACCAAAATTTTCAATTGCTATATCATTTTTCAACACTAAATAGGCCATCGACATAATATCCAGCTTATGATAATAAAACGGTGGATTAAAAGCTCCCAAGCTATTAAAAATATTATATAGTCATGATCAATCATAAAAGAAATTATAACCACATAAAACACAACCTGAACATTTTTCGATAAACATTTTCATGGCTTCTTCAATTGAAACTGCATTTTGTCAATCCGCTTCGTTATAACCACTAATCTCTAAAGCTTTTTTGTCCGCTAAATCCAACCGTTTAGGTTTAATTTTTATATTAAATTCTTCTTTAACTTGTAATGTTTTTGGATCAACTTTTAATCAACCAATTTCAATTATTTCATGATCAATTTTAAGCCCAGTCATTTCTAAATCTAAAAACACTAGATCTCGTTCTTTCATTTTTGGGCCATTTTTAATTAATACGTTATCGTTGTCTTGAAAACTTTCAAAATATTTTTTATCCATCTTTAATTTTTCAATTTTTTACTTAAATACCAAAGCATAGCCCCACCACCAGTTGATACAAAAACATTTTTTTGTTTAAAAATTGACGGTGCCATTTGGGCAATTGAATCCAAGGTTTCACCACCACCCAAAACATACTTTCGGTTTTTATCATTTTTAATAAATTCGAGTAAAGATTTTGTAGCAATTGAAAATCGTTCGTCTTCAATATAACCAAGTGGCCCATTTCATAAAATAAATTTTGACTTTTTAACATAGTTTATAAATTGTTGGATGGTTAGATTGCCTAAATCCAAAATTCGATCGGTGGTACTGATATCCGAATTCATTTTATATTTTGTTGAACCATTTGAATCTAAAACTTTAAAATCAATTGGCAAAATAATTTTATTAAAATCTAATTTATTAAAATTAGGTATTGGCATTTCATCAAAATAGGATCGGCCAACTTCAAATCCAGCCGCCCTTATAAAGGAATTAGCTATACCACCACCAATCAATATATAGCTACTTTTATTTATAAATTTCATTATTATTTCAGTTTTGTCTTTAATCTTGGCTCCTCCTACAATTACGATCAAATCGTTTTTTGATTTTTCCAATACCTTATCTAAGTTTTTTACTTCCAATAAATAATTAAACCCAAAAAAACTAGGTAATAATTTTGTAATGGCTGTGTTAGTAGCTACCTTTCGATGACAAACCGAAAAAGCTTCATCAATAAATACATCGCCAATTGTAGATAGACGTTTAGCAAAATTAATATCGTTATTGTCTTCGCCCAAATAAAAACGCATATTTTCTAATAAAATAATCCGCGGTAACTTTTTAGCATTAAAATATTTATCGAACTTATCACTAAATATACTATATTTGAAGAAAAATACTTTAGTTTTAAACAGTTTGGATAAAATACCTTTGAAAATTTTTAAGCTCAACTTTTCGTTATATAAATCGAATTGATTAATTTTAAAACTATGTTTATCTGATTCTGGTCTACCTAAATGGGCCAAAACAACAATTGTTTTGGCCTTATTTTTAAGTAGAAAAGAAATTGTTTTTTGAGTCGACAGCAATCTATAATGTATTTTATCAGTTTCTTGGGAATTTAAATCCAAGCGGATAATAACCCTTTTTCCTTTTATTTGACTAGCTGTAGGCAATTTCAAATCCATAGATATTATATTATTTAATTTCAAACGTAATTGAAACGGTGGCAGTAATGTCTTTAGAACCAGCTTCAATTGGAGCTTGAGCAACAGGCGCAATACTACTTTCTAAACGATAGCTACTTGTATCATAAGCCACCCCACCCTTCATATAGTTATAATTATTATAATTTTCAGCAATGTTAATAATTCGGCCAAATCTAACTTTAGTAGCGTTAGAAATATCATTAGCTCTTTCCATAATTTTTTGAATAGCTTGAATTTTGGCTTCATTTTGGACTTTTTCCATATCTTCCACTGAAAAAGCTAAATTCGAAACATTATTAACACCTAATTCTGAAACTTTACCAACAATTGTATCAATTTTAGCAAAATCACGAATTGTCACTTCAATTACTTGATCTAACTTATATTTTGTCAATTCACTATTACATTTTCGAAAGCCAGAATTATCATCAAAACATTTTTCTTCATAAATTGGATACAAACTATAATTGGTAGTTTTAATATCTTTTTCTTTGATATCAACTGATTTTAAATAATCAATCACCGTTTGCATTTTTAAATTATTTTCATTGGTTAACTTTTCAATTGATACATTTTCAAGCGCAATTGAAAAACTAATTTTGGCAATGTCCGGAATAACTGTTACCTTCCCTTCGGCGGTCAAAGTAGTTGTTCGGCCTTGCGAAGATTCATTATCTGATTTTACCATTTGATAAAATCCAAAAGTTACTAGAGCAAAAATGACTGATAAACCAATCGCTACAATCAATCATTTAAAAGGTTTTTTTGTAAAATCCATGTTTTAAATTTAAAAATTTTTTAAAGTTTTTAAAATACTAATGTATTCATCTAAATTGGTACTAGCTTTACCAATTAGCAAACCATCACCAATAAAGATCGACTTAAAATTTAAAATATTATTTTTATTTATCGACCCGCCATATAATATTTTAACATTTGAAGCTTTTTCTTTTCCAAAACGAGTTTCAAATCAAAATCGTATATTTATTATCATAGTTTCAATATCGCTAATTTCTGCTACTTGACTGTTCGGACTTGTACTAATAGCTCAAACTGGTTCATAAACAATTATAATATTTTTAATTTCTTCTTCTTTAACTCCTTTTAAGCATTCGTTGAGCTGAGAAAAAATAATTTTTTTAATTCTGAAACTATTGGCTGTTTCACTTTTACTTCTAGCATTTTCACCAATACATAAAATTGGTTTCAAATTGTAATGCAGACAGTTAACAACTTTTGCATTTATATCTTCATTTTTTTCTTTAAAATTTATACGTCTTTCTGAGTGACCTACTAGCACATACTTTACCCCCATCGATTTTAACATTTTGCTTGATACTTCACCAGTAAAAGCTCCTTGATTAAACTTGGATACATCTTGAGAACCAATTTCAATATCTTTATTTATAATACTTCGCAATCTATCGATATAAACATGGGGTGGCAAAATGACAACTTGGCTGTCTTTTAAAAGCTTATTTAGCTTGTGTTTGCTAATTAAACTATTCAATTTTTCCACAAAATTGTCAGACTGTTCCTTGGTATCGGGAAATTGCTTTCAATTTGATACAATCAATTTAAACATAATTTTAATAATTATATTTATAAATCTATCTAACATAAATTATAGCAAAAAAAAGAAGTCAAATCAAGCAATTTGACTAACATTTTCGAAAATGGTATAGAATCCAATTTATTTAATTCTTTTAATTTTTTTAATAGTTTCCAATTCTTTTTGTAAGAATTTAATTCTCTCCATGGGTTTTTTAAAATCAAAAATAGAAGATCCCATTGCCAAATAATCAACTCCAAAAGTTACAATCGTATCCATGTTGCGTTCATTAATACCACCATCCATTTCAATTTTAATTCTTCTATTTTTTCTTTTAATAATCGGAATATTCTCTAAAACATAGTGTTGCATAGTTTGACCAGATGGCCCAGGAATAACTGCCAATATTAAAACCATATTTAAATATTTTAAATACGGAAATAGTTTGGATATTGGTGTTTCTGGACAAATGGCTAAAGCCAATTCAATTTTATTTTGTCTACACAATTTATAACATTTTTGAAAATTATTAATCGCTTCAACATGTAAAATAATACGTTTAGGTTCAAGAAAAATCAAATCTTCAATATATTTTTCTGGTTTTTCAAACATAAAATGAATCTCAAACGGCAAAGTTATTTTTAAATCTTTAATTTTTGATAAATTAGTATAATTTTTCCAATGAGTAAACTCGCCATCTGATAAATCCAGCTGGATAATGCCATCGTAGTTTTTAAGTTGTAATAGTTTTTTCTTTAAATCATTTAGATTTTTAGAATTTACTACCGGAACAATCATTGGCATATTAATAGTTTATTTAAAATTTTCTTTTTCAATTTTCTCTATTATTTTTAATCTATTTTGATATCTAGCTTTACTTGGTGGTGGTGTAGTTAATCATTTTTTAATAATCATCCAAGCTACTGAGCTATCAGTCAAATCAGCAGCTAAACATAAAACATTTGAATCATGGTGCTCTCGGCTTTCCTTAGCCACATTAACCGTCAAGCATAAAGCCGCTCTTACTTTTTTAAATTTATTACTTATAATCGATCCACCTACTCCCGATCCACAAATAACAATACCTTTATCTTTTTTAGAATTTTGTGATATTTTTTTAGCTACTTTTGATGCAAAATCTGGCAAATCATCATCTTTATCATAAACTAAATTACCAAAATCCTTATATTCAATTTTAACCGTATTTAAAAATTCTTTTACTTTTTCTTTTAAGCCAAATCCGCGATGATCGCTAGCTAAATATAACATATTTACCGTTTAATATTATTATTTGTTAAATATTATTCTGGAACCAAAATATCTTGTAGTAATTGCTACTATCGCCCCAGCAAATGAAGCAATATTAGCCCATAAATAACCATTAATATTCAAATCCACCGAATTTACTAAATAAGTTGTGATTCAAACATTTACACAAATAGTTATAACACTTAAACATATAAATTGCAACAATTGATGATTTGTATTATTTTTAGATTTAAAAGTTCATTGTAAATTAGCATAATAACTAAAAATAATAGACATAGCAATCGAAAATATTTTAATCAGTAAAAAACCATTGCCATTATTGGTTTTAAATATTCACATCAAGATATTCATCAAACCATAATCAATTACTGTATTCAAAAAACCAATAAAACCAAATCTAATAAATTCAAATTTAAAAAAATAATTAATTATATCCATTAACAATTGCCAACCTTTATTAATCATATTTTATTATTCATTACTTTTTTTATCTGCGTTCTCTTCATTTCGCATTGAAGCCAAAACTTCATTAAGAAATTCTTCGTCAAACTCAGTTTCTTCTTCCATACCTTCATTTGTTTCTTGATCTGACAAAATAGTTTCACTATTGCTTGGTAGTATTTCTTCAATAGATTGATTATTGCGTTTGAATCTTTCCATAATTTCTTGATCCACTTCGGATCGCAATCTAGCATAGGCTTTATTTGACGCTTCAATAGCCTGATCTTTATAAGAAATTTCCAATGGTTTAGCTAAAATGGTTGAAATATTAAAGGCTCGACTAGGTTGGCCATTAGTCATTAAACGTATGTAAGCATTTCAATTAGCTAATGATACTAAGTCCACTTCATTAAAAACTGGCACAAAATATTTTTTTAAAACTTCCCCATCCGGATTGCTAACCCGAAAAGATACCATTGACCCAACGTTACCAAAAATTGCATCCCGAATTTCATCTTGAACTTGAGCAATAAATTGATGAGCAATAATTAAAGATAAACGATACTTTCTCAACTCCGATAAAATTTGAGGAATTGATCGAGTTGTAATATTTTGAAATTCATCGATATATAAATAAAAATCATTTCTTTGATCTTCCGGCATGGCGGCTCTAGCAAAAGCAGCTGACGTCAATTTTCCAACCATAATCATACCAATCAAATAACTGTTACTTTCCCCCAAAAGACCTTTCGCTAAATTAATAATTAAAATCTTTTTGGAATTGATAATGTCATTAAAATCTAACGATGATTTAGTTTGGCCAATAATCGGTCGCATTAAATTGTTGGTTAAAAATGGCGCAAGTTTAGAGTTTATATATGGTGCCATATTATTTAAAGATACTTCTCCTCCAGCTTTTTCAGCTTGTGTTTCTCAAAAATCTTTCACAATAAAATTAGTAGTTCTTGCTAATAATTTTTGTCTAAATTTATCATTGGTCAAAACCGATGGCACTTCTACTAAAGTAAATTGTTCAACCGGATCAGACATTAATAAAGCTAAAGCATTTCGCATATATTGTTCAAAAATTGGACCACCCATTGTTTTCAAATCATATAATTTATCCATTATTTCTAGAACTTCATTAATGATAAATGTTTGATCCATTTGTTTTTCTGGACTTGATTCTAAAATATTAAAACTCATCGTGTATTTAGGATCAGCTGGATTAATATAAACAACATCTTTTATACGTTCTTTAGGTATAAAATCTAAAAGTTCATTAGCTACATCACCATGAGGATCAATAAAACAAACCCCATTGCCATTTTGAATGTCTTGAGTAATTCAGCTTTTAAGCAACTGAGTTTTACCAGTACCAGTTTGACCAATAACATAGGTATGCAATCTTCTATCTTTAACTTGTTGTCTGATAAATCTTTCTTCACCTCGATAATTATTTTTACCTATAATTAAACCTTCTTCGGGTAAATCCACTGGTGGTTGAGCCGTTCGAAAGCTCAATCATTTTATATTTGGTATTTCTAGCATCATATGCGGTAAATGTCAAAAACTATTAATTTCACTAGAATTTAAAACCATAGTTGTTTTGCTATCAAGCAAACGATAAACATATTGAAAAATCAAGGTTTTCAATTTTGAACCTTGTTGCTTCTTAAATTCAATTAAATTAAGTACTGGACTAGACAGTTGCGTAAAACCATTTTTAACTTCTTGGATTAAATCATCAACTCGACTCTTGTCGGGTGAAGAAACTACCAATCTTAAATTGACATTAAACAATGGTTGAAGCAATTTATTTTCAACATTTTTAACTAACGCTTCATCAACAATTTTAGGTTCATTTTCTTTTTTATCTTTATCGGATTTTGCGAATGGATTAAACGTTTCTTTCACCATTGATATGTCAACAAATTTGCGATTAAAAACATCTTTCTCTTTTTCACCTCGTTTTAAATTTTCTAAAATTTTCTTTATATCTTTTTTCTCACTGCTTGTACTGTTTAAAATTAATTGTAAAGCCATGCCTTCATTATCGCCAATTTTTGAAAAGGCATTTAAAATACTAGCAAAAGGATCACTCTCAAAATTTTGATAAGTTTTAATTGGCAAAGCAAAATGAGTATTAAGCTTGCCCACTGCCCCACCATTATAATTTTTCAAACCAAATACAGTATAATCACTAGTTTCAATAACTTCACTAAATGGGAAATACGCTGTAATCATTTTTTGAATCATATCAATGTGTTTGCGATGACACGCCACAAAAAACATAATTTCTCTCGTATCAATTGGTGAAGCTATTTCAAAAACAATTGGATATTTAAATTTATTTAAGTTACTTATCATCTGATCGCAACTAGCAATCATTTCACTAATTTTTTTATTATTTTCACTTTTATCTTGAGAAATATCTCTAGGTACTTTAATAGATAACAATTTATAATTCATAACCAAATTAAGTTTTCGCTTATAAATTATTTTATTGATAAATCAAAAACTCACGCCGATTAACACCAGAATAATTCAAGATCAACGTTCAAAAAAATAAAAAATTTGTTCCATTAATAAATATTTATTTCTTAATAATTTTTTGATTTACTAACGCCTCATAAAATTTATCTACCAGTAAATCGTGCAACTTATCTATTAAATAAGCATTACTAGTTTTAAAACTAAAATTTATAGCATTGGCCACACCATTATCAAAAGCTTTTTTTACTAATTCTTCCAGAGTTCTATTGGCATCTTGATTGTTGTCATCATCATTGTCGTTAGCTCCAAATACTGAAAATTTATTTACATTTATATCGGGCTTAGCCACAACTTGATTAATTTCTTTATCAAAAATTTCATTAATTACATCTTTAATGATTTCTTTATCTCCTTTCGTTTCAATATGATGTTGTTTATAATTATCTTTTTTGGTTTCATATAAAACTTTAACTTGCTCTAGCCCAACTCGGTTGGATTGAATATTTTTTTCAAAATGTGGCATACTAATAATTTAAAATTCAGTTATATAATACAATAAAACTATAACAAAAACTTTTTAAAAAAACAAGTCAAATACTAATACAAAAAAGTAAATGGTAAATGGTAATTGGCAAAAAGTAATACAATGGTAAAACAGTAGTAAAGCCCACCACAACCAACCGAAGGTTGGTGTGGGGGCTAGCAATGGTAAAACAATAGTAAGGCGATAGTAAGACCCACCACATCAAATTTAATATTTAGTATTTTGTATTAATTTTTGGCATTTGAGATATAGATTTGATTTTTGACATTTGAGTTTTGAGTTAATTCTTGGTGTGGGCCTGCCTGCCGGTAGGCAGGTTTACCTACCGTAGGCAGGGATGCAAGTATTTGTCCATGTTAATTTATTCACAAATTCTCGTAATTAACATACAAATACTTGATTTTCGGCAACAGATATGATATAATAACAATGCGGGATAGAGAAATGGTATCTCGCCAGGCCCATAACCTGGAGATTGTTGGTTCAACCCCAACTCCCGCAACAAGTTTCCGAAACTCTTTTTTTTATTCACTGACTTTGTCGGTATAGCTCAGTGGTAGAGCGGAGGCCTCATAAACCTCATACATAGGTTCGATTCCTATTACCGGCACTAATAAAGATATGCGGACGTAGTTCAGCCCGGTTAGAACGCCTGCCTGTCACGCAGGAGGCCGCCGGTTCAAATCCGGTCGTCCGCGCCAATAATTTGGCAAATTTAAAACAGCACAATTACTGTGCTGTTTTAAATTTTATTGTAAATTTATTCTTTGATACCATCTTTTAAACTATCTAGAACATCTTTAGCAAATTCTTTTCCACCTGTACCAAAAGCAATACCACCAGCAATTGCTAACATAGCAATTAAGCCGATAAAGATTGTTGATAAATACATTGTTGGAATACCTAATTTTTCAATAGCGGTCAAAATACCAACAACATAAATAGCTCACTTAGCCAATGACGATGCAGTTTGATACAATCTTAAACCACCGCCTTTAGCTGAAGCTTTAATAATCTTGGCTACAAAATCAGCAATCAAAGCAGTTACAAGTAAAATCAATACCGCAACAATAGCATTTGGAATATAGGCGACGATTTTATTTAAATACTCAGAAAAAGCATTTAAATTTAAATAGTCTAATGTTGCCGATAAAAAGACGAGAACGATCGTTCATTTTGTTAATTGACCGACAAAGAAACCTGCATCTAATTTAACACCAGCTCTATCTAAAAAGTTTTTAAATCCAACTTTTTCTAATATTCGATCAATCTTAATGGCATCGATAATTCTTTCAATTAATTCAGCGATACCAGCTGCGATGATTAACCCAACAAAAAATATAATTAACGCACCGAAAAATCTCGGCATGAAAACTATAAATGAGTTTCACAACTGGACCAAAGCTATTTGTGTTGAAACGGCTATATTTTCCATCATATTATTTTTTTAAATTTATTAAATTTTTAAAAAGGTTTAATCGACCTTAGTTTTCTATTAATAATATTGTAAAGCATTTCCCCAAAAAAATCAAGTATTTGTATATCAAAAAGAAAAAGTTATCTATCCAAAATCTTGCTATCAAGAACTTACATCTATTTACTTATAAATAAAAATTTGATAATATAATCAAGCAAGGGCCGTTGGCTCAGTTGGTAGAGCACCTGCTTTGCAAGCAGGGGGTCAGGAGTTCGAGTCTCCTACGGTCCACTTCAAAAACAAATCTTTAAAAAAACACTAAATAATAGTGTTTTTTTAAAGATTAAAGAATTTAATTGCGTTTTCAAAAGTATTCTCTAAAACTTGTTCAATATTAATCCCTTTTAATTTTGCAATCTTTTCGGCTATCTTAACAACATATTCTGGCCTATTTAATTCTCCTCTAAAAGGTATCGGCGCCACATACGGCGCATCGGTTTCAATCATCATTCGATCCAGCGGCATTTCACAAATTATTTCATCCATACTTGTATCATAAGTAATAACTCCCGAAAAACCAAAATAATAATTTTCATTCTTCAAAATCTCTTCAAAATCATCCGTCTTCCCTTTAAAAAAATGAAAAACCGCTTTGCCCTTGAAATTCATTTCTTTCAAAATATTTAAAGCCAATTGATATTCTTTGCGTATATGTAAAATTAACGGCAAATTCAACTCTTTAGCCAATTCAATTTGAAACCTAAAACAATCAATTTGTTTTTGTTTTCAAATTTCAATATCGCTTTCGCCACCCTTTAAATGGTTAAAATAGGAAAAATCAATACCGCATTCACCAATGGCCTTCACGCTGGAACTTTCCGCCAATTTTCTTAATTTATTTAAATCTTGCGGATATTTGATCTTTAAATTATGGCTTTCATCTTTGTCTTCGTAAATCTCAAAGCCCAAACTATGAAAAGGATGAACGCCCACTGAACTAATTAAAATATCATTGTGTTTTTCAGATAATAAAATGCCTGATTCAGAGTTTTCAATGCTTGAACCAACATTAATCGTTCTTGAGTTATTTTTCTGCATTTCACTAATAATTTGTTCTCTCAGTTCATCAAACGCTTCAAATTGCAAGTGACAATGCGAATCAAAAAATTTCATATTAAAAATTTAATTTATTTTATAAGTCTATATTTGGTTTTTTCATTATAAATAAATATTTGAACCCTCGTAAATAAAAATTATATTGCCTTGCCCGTTCATGTCATATATCGGTATTAGAAGTTTGATTATGTCTAGTCAAGCATACAACATCAATTGGCTCAAAATACTTTTCTAGTCTTTGTCACAATAAAAAACCAACTGGCGTAAACTTTCTTTTAACTCATTGATCCGCTATTACTCACCCCATTACTTTACCTGGTTTCAAAATTCTCGATATTTCACTTGCTACCCTTTCTAACTCATCATAAAAATCGGTTATTTCACATGAGATTTTACCAATACATTCTTTATTATTAGAATAATTAATATTATCGGAATATGGAGAATCAATAAATACAAAATCCACCGAAAAGTCTTCTAAAGGAATTGTTCTAGCGTCATTTCTAATTATATCTGGTCTAATAACATTTATATCATATCCGATAACCTTACGTCCTAATTCCTTAGCGACATCTATAGTTGTGCCACTACCACACATTGGATCAACAACTAAATCGCCTTCTTTCGTATATCTCTTTAATAAATTTCAAATCACCAATGCTGGTGTAACCCCATTGTACATATTATTCCCGTGTGGTTTATCACCATAATTTTGTTTAGGAAAATCTCATAAAGTTGTTGATTCAATATTATAATTATTCATAATGTTTTAATTTATTTGGAAAATCACTATTTCCAATTTTATGTTTTAATTCACCATCAATACCATATACTGAATATTTTTCATTTTTTCTTCTGCCAACTCTTATCCATTTAGGATAATTAATATTGTAAACCGAGATAATAGTAGAAAACTCCTTCCAATTTAAACAACATATACCATCATCATTACAAACTAAAATTATAAATATATTATTAAGCAAACCTGTTATTTCTTTTATTTCTTCTAAATGCTCTAAATCAAAAGAAAAAATTCAAGGCGACATTCTTTTTTGAGAATATTTTATATACAAACCAATCTTCCCATCTACTAAATAGGCCGCGTTACTTTTGCTAAAAGTTTCAACAATTTTAAACTCATTGGAATGAATAATTTTTACCAAAGCAGCTCCGTGAAAAAATTCAAAATTTTTCATATTATGTTAATGTTGTTTTAAATTTTTTAAAAATTTTACATTATTAATATATCTATAAAAAATACGCGCTTTATTTGTTTTACTATTTAAAAAAATTTTTATATGATGCATCGCATGTGGATATTTTTCCTTTTCCATTTCAGAATCACCTATAAAGCCTTTGGCACGACAAATAAATTCTTTATTAACATCAGCGCGATTTATAATATCCGATGTTTTATGTATAGCCAAAGAATTTATTCCATCTTGGCTTAATTGAATAATAAATTCTATTAAAAATTTTGGCAAAGATTCTTCGGTAATTATTTTCGACAATTTATCTAGTTTACTAAAAGAATCTAATGATTCTAGCAATACATCTTCAACTTCTTTTGAATAATCAAAAATTGAAAAGCCCATTTCGCCTCCAGATGTTATAACATTTGTTTTATCAATACTACATGCAGTAACCGAACGAATTCTTGCGTCTTCGATTCATACAGGAATATTTCCTGATTTTACAGATTGTAAAGAAAGCCTATGAAAAATAAAACATTTATGTCAATCAGCATACAATTCTTCAGGTATTGTAAGCTCAAAGCAATTTAAATAATCACCTCTAGAACCAAACATTCTAGCCCTTTGTATATATGTATCCTGCTGCATTTTATTCTTAACGTCTCTTGTAAAAAACATCGATAGTAAATTATTAAAAGTAACGCCCCTGGACACAATATTGCCACCTATGGCTATGGTAAATAAAGATACAGGGTCAGTGGCATTACAGCAATCAAAATTCTTTTTATCAACATCGCTATTCATAACAACAATATCGTGTTTTTGGATATTGTCTAATATATATTTTGTTAATTTATTAGCACCGTCTTCTTCTCCATTTAATTTTTCTTTCGCAAAATTAAAAATTTGTGTAACATAACTCACAAAATCTTTGTTCTGTTGATCACAAAGAATATTAAAAATATCAACGATTTGGCTATGATCTTTAGAATGATCAGCTCTTTTACCACTAGTATGAACTAGCATACAATAATTATTTTCATTAACTTGATTCAAAAAAGACACATTAACAAAAAACCTAAACAACGCTTCTCTTAAGAATTTTGGATCATCTCCTTCGTTTGGCAATTTTTTCAAGCAATAGTTCAAATCACCGCTAATAGGAAAAAATACATCTTGACCAGTGTATTTATTATGTGGTTTAAAATAAAGTCAATTGCTACTTGTGTTATTAAACACATTATTTAAGTCTATTCTAGCAGGAGTAGCTGTAACAGCTATATAAATTCCATCACCAAGCAAACTTCCTACCAATTCATTAATCTTAGTCTTTGTATTCTTATTAATTTTAGAATTAGGAGTTGCATAATCGCCTTCATCGTCAATAACCACCTTATTATTAACTTTGTCTAATTTTTCTATAAGTTTCTGTAAGTCTTTTGCATTTTTTTTACAAAATATCACTCATTCTCGATCGCCAATAACAACATTTGGATCTATTATATCGCGATATATCTTTGGGGTTGGGTCAAGCCCAGAAGCAGAAAATCTTTTTGAATTTTGGCCTAATAAATTAACATCATCGTTTATAAGAATAATAATAACTTTATATCCAATATCCAAAAGCTTTGCAGTTAAGACTATCATCATTTCTGTTTTTCCGCATTGAGGCTCTCCATAAATACAAAAAGATCTATGTCCATCCTGTATATTATTTATAGCCTGTTCCACTATATCTTTAAATCTTTGAGTATCTATACCTTTACCCGCTATTCTGTCTAGCTGGTTTGAATAACGAGTTTTAACCGATTTATTGTCAATATAATCTGAAAAATTAAAGGCCATATTATTTAATTAATTTTTTTAAATCCTCAATAAATTTATCAAACATTTTCACTTTTTTGCTTTCTTCTATTTGAGTTTCGCTTAAAACATAGCTTCCATCAGTATCAGTCTCTACGATAGCCCTACCTTTCTTTGCTGGCTTTTTAATAGTAAGAGTGCCATCTTCATCGGGAGTAACAAAAAATACTTTAATATGTTTTGTTACTTCATCAGAAGCAAGTTTAATCTTTCAATATCCAGTCTGAGCTATTCTTTCTCGCAAAGTAACTTTACTGGACAAAACCGCAATAACCTTACTTGTTTTAGGGTTATAAATTATCAAATCAACATCTGGTAGATGAGAACCAAATTCACCATAGTCAACAGTTAAATTTCTTTTAACCAAACCTAACTCTTTAGACAAGTTATTCCCATTTGTTCTCTCTAAGCAATTACCGTCGATAACAACCAGGCCCAAATCTCTTACTGCGTCTTGCAAAATATAAATTATTAATTTTTCTAGATTCTTGC
>Ga0265297_10004115_pt1 | contig 24439 bp, 28 predicted proteins | sample Munlanlwell13791_FD_192502 | JGI IMG/M metagenome (GOLD analysis project Ga0265297, IMG submission 192502) | Leachate microbial communities from a municipal landfill in Southern Ontario, Canada - Leachate well 137-91 | ecosystem: Engineered > Solid waste > Landfill > Unclassified | place... | reverse complement strand
GGATTAAATGCTGCTGAAGAAGAAGAGAGAGCTCAATTATTTTCTTTGCAGAAAAATATTCATAGCTTGCAAAATGAGATTAACGATCAGGCTGGGAAATTGAATGAATTAAAAATTAATTCTACCAGATATGAAACAAAGCTTGAAGATTTAGAAGTTGATATCAGAAAAGATTTGGGAGGATTAAAAGAAGTTGAGGGCAAAAGACATGTTGGCCAAATCAGCGCCGAGGCCGCTTCGGAAAAAATAAATCAAATTAAACATCAGCTTGAACAAATCGGTGGCATAGACCCGGAAACAACCAAGGAATATGCCGAAACCAAAGAGCGTTTTGATTTTCTGTCAGGGCAGGTAAAAGATTTAGCAGACGGTATTAAATCCTTAGAAAAAATTATTCAGGAATTGGATCTAACAATAAAAGAAAGATTTGATAAAGAATTTAAAATTATCTCCCAAAAATTTGAAGAGTATTTTAAGATTTTGTTTAACGGCGGAGTAGCTAAGATTATAAAAGTAGTAGAAGAAGAAAATCCTGGAGAAACAGATGAAAATTTATCTCAGAGAGAAAAAAAATCAGACGGTAAACTAGAGAATGAAAGCGGACTTGCGGGAAATGAGCAGGCTAAGCAGGACGCCGGCACAAGGAAAATTAAATTTTTAAAGAAACATAATGCCACTGGCCTCGCCGGCATAGAAATACAAGCTACGCCTCCCGGAAAAAAAATTCGCTCTATTTCCATGTTGTCTGGTGGAGAAAGAGCTTTAACGGCCATTGCTTTGATTTGTGCAATTATTAGCGCTAATCCCTCTCCATTCGTCGTTCTAGATGAAGTTGATGCCGCTCTAGACGAAGCTAATTCTGAGCGTTTGGCAAAAATTCTGGATGATCTTTCTCACAAGACTCAATTTATTGTCATCACTCATAATCGCGCTTCTATGCGCCGCGCCAACGTTCTCTACGGCATAACCATGGGCGAAGACGGAGTAAGCAAATTGCTTTCTGTCAAATTGGAAGAAGTGAAGGCGAGACAATAATTTTTTCAAATAAAAAACCGTTCCACAAAATCGTGAGGCGGTTTTTTTATTTAGTGGTATAATTGTAATTGAGATTCTTGGGATATTTAAGATTTTTAGGATTCTTAGGGAAATTATTTGTTTAACAAGCCACTAATAGTTTAAAATTATGAGGTTACCAGCTAGTAAAATTATCGGTTTATTATTATTTTCTGTTATTTTTGGTTTTTTTGCACAAAAATTTTACATATCCGATTCTCTCGACCCCATCGGTTTCTATAATAAAATTGGGTTTGCTTTGCTTATTCCGGTCTTTGTTATTTTGTTTATTTTGTTTTTAGAACTTACAAAACAAAAAAATAAATTTATTATAATTTTATGGTCTTCGGTTCTATTTCTTATAATTTTTTCAGTTAATTTTATGCTTTATTCTATAATGGGAGGGTCGACGAGTGAGATGTATCCAGTAGTTTTGGCGATAGGATCAATTCCGTCAATGGTTATCGGAGCCTGTTATGGTTTATTTTTTGCGTTTAATCTAGATAAATAATTATGGGTTTGTTTAAGAGGGTTTATATCATTTAATCATTAAAAATTGTTTAAAAATTAAAAATTACAAAATTAAAAATTTTTAAAATATGTCTTCAAAAATAATTTCGGCCGCAGTTGTCGGCTTGGAGGCGGAATTAGTTGAAGTCGAGGCAGACACCAGCAGCGGTCCTTTGGGCGCCTTTACTATTGTCGGTCTGCCGGATACGGCGGTTTCCGAATCAAGAGAAAGAGTGAGGAGCGCCATTAAAAATTCCGGATTTAATTTTCCGAAAATTAAAGTAACTGTCAATTTGGCTCCGGCTGATTTAAAAAAATACGGGCCGAGTTATGATTTGCCGATTGCTGTGAGCATTTTAAATAAGACCGGTAAAATTGCTATAGCTGGGAATAGCGCCGAAATGCTTTTTGTCGGCGAACTAGCATTGAGCGGCGAGGTAAGAACAATAAATGGAATTTTGCCGATTGCTATTAAAGCGCGGGCGGAAAATATAAAAACCATATTTGTTCCTAGCGGCAATGCGCAGGAAGCAAAACTGGTGAGAGAGTTAGAAGTGATACCGATTGATAATTTGGAAAAATTAGTTAGACATTTATCCGGCCAGGAGTTGATTGAGCCGGCTTGTTATAAGGAATTTAATTTTTCCAACAATAAAATTTTTTCCGATATGGCGCATGTTAAGGGGCAAGAACATGCTAAGCGGGCAATAGAGATCGCGGCTGCGGGCGCTCATAATATTTTAATGTTTGGTTCTCCTGGTTCAGGTAAAACTTTAATTGCCCGTACGATGCCTTCAATTTTACCTGATTTGCTTTTGGAAGAATCTTTGGAAATCACAAAAATTTATAGCGTGGCTGGAGAATTACCGGCAGAAACTGCTTTGATGTCCAGCCGGCCTTTTCGTTCTCCTCACCACACTGCCTCCGGTGCGGCTTTAGTGGGCGGCGGCGCCTGGCCTCGCCCAGGAGAAATTTCCTTGGCTCACCGCGGGGTTTTATTTTTAGATGAATTTGGAGAATTTCCTCGCCAAATTTTAGAAAATTTGCGGCAACCTCTAGAAGACGGAGTGATTAATATTAGCCGGGCAGCTGGAAATCTTAAATTTCCGGCAAAATTTATTTTAGTCGCGGCTATGAATCCTTGCCCTTGCGGTTTTTATGGGGATAAAGAAAGACAATGCTCTTGTGCTCCCAGCCAGGTTTTGAATTATCGCAAAAGAATTTCCGGCCCGATTATTGATCGTATAGATATTCATATTGAAGTTCCTCGGCTTAAATTTGAAAAACTCTCTGCAAAAGAAGAAGGGGAAAAATCAGAAGATATAAAAAAAAGAATAGAAACAGCTAGAAAAATTCAGCAGGAAAGATTTAAGGGCACTTCATTCTTAACAAATTCGGAGATGAATTCTGAGGCCGTTAAGCAGTTTTGCGAATTTGATGAATCTTCTCGCCGGCTTCTCCAGGGCGCAGTGGAGCAAATGCATCTCTCGGCTCGAGCTTATTTTCGGATCCTGAAACTATCAAGGACAATAGCTGATTTAGCTAGTGAAGAAAAAATTCTTACCCCTCATATCGCCGAAGCTTTACAATATAGGCCAAGGATGGAATAAAAACAGAAAGATTTAGATGCAAATAATAATAGTTTTCTATTTTTCTTTAAATTTGTTATAATATCAATATAAATACAAATTTAGAAATAATTTAATTTTTTGAGATATGAAAAATAAATTGCTTATTCTTTTTCTTATTTTTTCTTTTATTCTGACTTCCGGTTTTGGCTGTAAAGGAGCTGATAAAGCAACGCAAGAAGCAATGAAGCCGATAGTTTTAAATTATTGGCGGGTTTGGGACGGGCCAGACGCTTTTTCTGAAATTATAGCCAATTATAAAACTCTTCATCCTTATATAACAATTAATTATCGCAAATTACGCTATAGCGAATATGAACAAGCGCTTTTAGAAGCGATGGCTGAGGACAAAGGACCAGATATTCTTTCTCTCCACAATACTTGGCTTCCAAAATATCAGAGCAAATTAGCGCCTCTTCCTGCCAAAATTACCATGGTTTTCCCGGTAGAAAAAGGTACGATAAAAAAAGAAATAGTGCAGGAATTAAGAACAAGCACAAGTTTAAATCTCCGTGATTTAAAAAATAATTTTGTTGACACAGTTTTTAATGATGTTGTCTTAAATAATAGAGATGAAAAAACCGGGAAGACAACCCAGGAAATATTTGGCTTGCCTATTGCCCTTGATACTTTAGCTATGTATTATAATAAAGATCTTTTGAATAACGCCGGGATTGCTGAGCCGCCCGCTTTTTGGAATCAGGAATTTCAGCAGGATGTGAAAAAGCTAACAAAACAGGATACTAGCGGGCAGATCATTCAATCAGGTGTCGCTCTCGGTGGCAGTACCAATATAGGAAGATATAGTGATATTCTTTCCGCTTTAATGATGCAAAATGGCGCTATAATGGCTGACGAAAATAATAACATCACTTTTAATCAAATACCGGCTTCCTTGAAAGACCAGAAATATAGTCCGGGTTTAGAGGCATTGCGTTTTTATACAGATTTTTCAAACCCAGCTAAAGAGGTTTACAGCTGGAATAGCGATCTAGAAAACTCTTTGGATATGTTTATATCAGGAAAACTTGCTATTATGTTTGATTATGCCTATGATTTGCCTACAATAAAATCACAAGCGCCAAAATTAAATTTTTCTATAACTAAATTGCCCCAAATAGAAGGTAATTTAAACAACATCAGCCTTGCCAATTACTGGGTGGAGACGGTTTCCAATAAAAGCAAATATGTGAATGAAGCCTGGGATTTTGTTCAATTTGCCACTAAGACTGAACAAGCAAAGTCATATCTTGCCAAGACAAATAAGCCGACGGCTTTGCGTTCTTTGGTTAGCGACCAGGTTGCTAATTCAGATATCAATGCTTTTGCCGAACAAGTTTTGACAGCCAAAAGCTGGTACCACGGCAAAGACGCCAATGCAGCCGAGCTGATTATAGGAGAAATGATAGATTCAGTAGTTAAAGGTGAAGCAAAAATTGAAGAGGCTATAAATCTTGGAGCTAAAAGGGTTCAACAGACAATGAAATAGTAACTTCAAAAATTAACCTGCCTACAGGCAGGAATTTAAATATTATGAATTTTATTAAAAATAAAAATTTGTTTTCTTATTTTTTTGTTTTCTTATTTTTTTGTTTTCTTATTTTTTCCGCATATCCAGTTTTAGCAGAAGGTGCGCTTTGGGATAATATGGAATCTTGCCAGAAAACCGGGGATTGCCAGCTTAATGATTTTTCTCGTTTAGCCGTTAATGCTTCCCAGTGGATTTTAGGAATCGTTGGGTCTTTAGCTTTGCTGATGTTTGTTTATGGCGGAGTTATGTTTTTGATTTCTGCCGGTAATAGTGAAAAAGTGACTCAAGCTAAGGGGATTATTCTCGGTGCCGTGATTGGAATAGTAATTGTTTTTACGTCCTATATGATTATCAATTTTGTTTTCACGGCGATGGGGATTGATACTACAAAAACAATTTGGTCAACAGTTGGTTAATTAAAAGAAAAAGATGAGGAGGTTTGAAAATTATGAATGATTTTAAGCCAAGCAAAATAATGTCGGCATCAGAAGTGGTAGCCGAACAGCTTTATCAGAGACGTTTAGATAAAGGGCTAAAACTCCCAGAAATTGCTGCTAAAATAAATATAAAACAAGAATATCTTGAAGCTTTAGAAAAAGGAGAATATAATAAATTACCAGCGGGAGTTTATGGAAAAAACTTTTTGAAGGAGTACGCTATTTTTTTAGGGCTAGATTATAAAAGATTAGTTAAAGATTTCCAGTCGGAGAAAAATGTCTCGCCAGAAGAAAAAAATGAAGGAATTTTTCCTCAGCAGATTATCAAAAAACATAATTTTTTAATTTTTCCTAAAGTAGTAAAAAATTTTATTATAATAACGATCACTTTAGCTTGTTTGTTTTATTTAGGTTTTTGTCTAAAAAAAATAATTTCTCCGCCAATGCTTGAAGTTACGGAACCGCAGGATAACCAGTTGATAAATGAAAATTTTGTAAATGTTTTAGGGAAAACAGAAACAGAGGCGGAAATTACTATAAATGGCGAACTGATTACTTTGGAACAGGGAGAAAATGAAAGTATTTTTACCAAAAAGATAAATTTAAAAACAGGTCTTAATATCATAACGATAACAGCCAGGAAAAAATATGGGCGAGAAGTGATAATAAAAAGACAGATATTAGTGAATGAATAGGCTATAATTTATATAATATTATGTTTAGAAATACAGGAGGAAATGCTTTACTTGATGTTAATTTAATATTAAGTAGAGCGCAAATTGGAGAGAATATGAAGGTGGCTGACCTGGGATGCGGTTCTTCCGGTCATTTTGTTTTTCCCTCTTCTAAAATAGTAGGAAAAAAGGGGATGGTTTATGCGGTTGATATACTTAAAACTGTTTTGAGCGAAATAAGTAAAAGAATAAAACAGGAGAATATAGCAAATATTCAAACTGTTTGGAGTAATTTGGAAATTTTTAATGCCACAAAAATAGAATCCGGTAGTCTTGATGCGGTGTTTCTTATTAATACTCTTTATCAGTCTCATAAACGGGTGGAAATTATGCGGGAAGCTATCAGAATGTTGAAAAAGGGCGGCAAGTTATTGGTAGTGGATTGGAAAAATCTTGCCTCGCCCTTTGGACCGCCAGCGGAAGAAAGAGTAAAAATTGATTTGTTAAAAATAGGAGGAAAAAAGTTAGGCTTAGAAATCGAAGATGAATTCGATGCTGGCCAATACCACTATGGTATTTTATTCACTAAGTTATAACGCGAAGTATGGGTAACCTATTTACATTAAAATTTTGGCTTAGCTTGAGGCCGCCACAAATCTTACCAATTTATCAAAAAGTTTTTGTTGGTATTATTGTTTTTTTGCTTATTTTTTCTGTTATCAGCTATTTCTTTGGTTTCAGAAAAAAGGGATTGTACGCTTCTGTTTGGAGAAGTTTTTATTCTTTTTCATTATCTAATTTTTTTGTGGGGTTGTTTATTTTTTTCTTTAATTATGAATTAATTCCTTTTCTTTCGGCAAGATTTTGGTTTTTGCTTTGGGCAGTCATGATGTTGGTTTGGGCATTTTTTATTTTCAAATCTTTAGCGAAAATACCGGAAAAGAAGAAAAAAATAGCAGAAGAAAATGAATACAAGAAATATATTCCTTAAATGCGATAAAATAAAGTTTTAATAAAAAGGCCGGCAAGGCCTTTTTATTTTTATGAATTATCGACAAATAGTGGGAAAATTTGGAGAAAATATCGCCAAGAATTATTTACTGAGGCGAAATTATCAGATTATTAGTGTTAATGAAAAAATTGGTTTTAAGGAGGTAGATATTATAGCAAAGAAAGGTGATTTTTTAATTTTTGTAGAAGTAAAAACTAGATTATCTTCGGTTTTTGGCGGAGCGGAGGACGCTTTTAATTTTTCTAAATTTCATCGTTTGAAGGAGGCTATAGATGATTATATTTATAAAAATGATTTAGACGGAAATTTTATCCGATTGGATTTTATTTCTGTGGATATTGATAAATACAAAAAAATAGCTAATATTAAACATTATAAAGATATTATTTAGATAATATAGCTTATTTTTTGGAATAAAGGTTATTTTATCCACAATCTTTTGCACTCTTTTTGGGGTGTTTGCCACAGTTTGTTAACTAGTTATTTACTTGACGCTAAGACTGGCAGCCGATAGAGTTGAAACATCATTAGTTATTAGGGCTAAAAAGGGCAGTTCGGCCTAGCTGATTTGTTCCCCATTAGCCCTGTAACCAATGATTTGAAAATAAAAAGATAAAATATTTGTTATTAATTTTTTAAAAAATTGTAAATAGGCGGGCGATGTTCTCAGGGGGGGTATTATTTGAAATTTTATTATTATTCTAATGAAAAAACTTCCTTTTTTTATTTTTTTTGTCTTTTTTTTCTTCTTATCATTCCTCGGAGTCAGACAAGCTGAAGCTAATCAGACAAATACTCCCACCATTATAGAAATGGGTCCGAAAGAGGGCGAGCATTTCTTTGACAGATTTTATATAAAAGGTTTAACTCCCGCCAATACCGAAGTTTTGGTTTATATTGATGGAAATTATGTCGGAGAAGCCGATGTTTCGAGCGAAAATACGGATAGTGATAATTTTTATTACGAAAACTTAGAAGTTTTTTCCAGAGATAGTTGTTGGGTAAAATTAATCGCTAAAGACAAAACCTCTTTAGTTCTATCAGCGCCCGTAGAAGTTCAATATTTTTTTCCTTCTCTGCCGGCGCCGACCTTAATTACCCCTGCAAAAGAAAATATTCTAGGCAACCCAAAGCCAATAATAACTGGTCTTTCTGCTACTCAAAGTTTTGTTCATATTTATATTGATGGAACCTATAATGGCCGGACAGCGCTGTTGTCACATAATTCTGGCACAGCTAATTTTAGCTATAAGCCATTTTTGAATTTAAAACCAGGCCCGCATCAAGTGCAAGCAGTAGCCGAAGACAGCAGAGGGAGAAAAAGTAAGATTTCCGAAATTTTAAGATTCAAAATAGAGGAACCAATGCCAGCGCCGACATTATTTACCCCAGTAATAAGCCAAAATTCCAGTCCCAGCCAGCCGTTTATCATTGGTTTGGCTAAAAATGATTCTTTTGTAAAGATTTATGTTGATCATAAATTATCCGGGCAATTTTTAGTGAAAAATAATGAATCAGGAGTGGCTAACTTTGCCTATAAACAGGTTGAACCGTTAACAAGGGGCAACCATTTAATTTATGCTGTCGCTGTTAATAACCGGGGCAAGGAAAGCCAATGGTCAAATATTTTTTACTTTTTTGCGCGCCGGCCGATAATCGCTGATTCAGCCGAGGAAGAAAACGTTGAAATTTTGAAAAGTAAAAATGAAGATAATTTGATGACGGAAGATGAAGATTCCCCGGTTATTGATATTAGGCAGGAAAATGAAGCAAAGATAGAAAATACCGAGGAAAAGATAGATAAAAAGAAAAATAGAAAAGAAATAGAAAATTCAGGATTAATTAATGAAGGGAATGAAAAACAAAACAAATTAAGCCCGAATTTAATTGTATTTATTATATTTTTAATAAGTATTATCGGATGGATTATTTGGGTTAATAGAGAGTTAGCCAAAGAACAAAAAGAGCAAGAAAAGAAAAATAATAAACCAAATGAAAATATATCTTTGTTTTCAGAAGAGAAAAATAATGATTTGCAACAGGAGAAAAAATAGTATTTAAACCGTTGAATTGTCTTTAAATTTTTTTCAAAAACATTTAAACGGATTAAAGATAGGCCCCTTCTTTTTTAAATCCCGCCCGCCCTGAATCAGGGCGAGCGGGATTGTTTTATTTTATTTTGAAAATATGTTAAAATATAATAAATGTTAATAATTCCCTGAGGAGGAAATTTGGTCTGCGGGGAGTTAAATAAATTATTAAAATTCATATTTTTCGGCGTTATCGTTTTACAGCGATTTCGGCGGGAAGTTAGAGGGGAGGTGAAATATGAGAGAAAAAATTTTGAAGAATGTTTTTGCCATGATGGCAATAATGCTGGTTATTGCTCCAGCTTTCGCTTTAGCTCTGCCTGTTCAGGCTCAAGATGATGCTAATTCATTGCTTTGGGGAGATAAACAGGGAGCTGTAAGCGATGCGATAGGTTTAGGAGATAAGGACCCAAGAGAAATAGCGGCTAGCGTGATAAAGATCGCTTTGGGTTTCTTGGGAATAATTGCTGTAGCTATAATTATACTTGGTGGGTTTAAGTGGATGACGGCTGGAGGTAATGAAGATAAAGTAGAGGAATCTAAAAAATTGATAACAGCCGGTATAATCGGTTTAATCATTATTTTGGCTTCTTGGGGTATTGCTACGTTTGTTATTAATAGCTTATTTACAGCGACTCAAACATAAGCAATTTCTTAAAACCGGTTTTAAGAATAGAGGTGGTTTCCCCGCTAAAGCGGGGTCCACTCTCTTGGACATAAAATATTTTTTGTCCAGAAGAGGTGGAAATGAATAACTAATTTTTTAAATATGAAAAAAATTTTTTCGATAATTTTTGTCGCTATTTTATCTTTTAATTTTTTTGCCGGACAAATATGTTTAGCTGAAACAGCACCGAATCCTGCCATTGATAAAGCAACAAAGGGACTAGAAGCTACAGCTAATATTGGCTTTGAGGGAGCTCCTAAACAAACTGATGTTCCAACTATCGTTGGTTCAATTATTGGTGCCGGGCTGTCTTTCATTGGCATTTTGTTTTTCATTTTAGTGATTTATGGGGGTTTCCTTTGGATGACTGCTCGGGGAAATGAAGAACAAGTTAATAAAGCTATAGGAATAATAACCCAAGCCGCTATTGGCTTGATAATTGTTGCCGCCGCTTATTTAATTACCAGATTTGTCGGTGAAACAATTTTAAATTCCGTTATATAACAAAATGATATTACCTAAAAAAAGTTTTATTATTTTTTCGACGTTAGTTCTACTGGTTTTGGTATTTTTAGGATTTTCATCTCCCTGTTTAGCATTAGATAACGAACTCTCCGGACTTAACAATGCGGCAACCGGAATAGGCTATAAACAAGATACAGCCGATGCTAGTGTTCAAATTTCTTCTTGGATAGGCATGATTGTTAAAACCTTAATAGGCTTTATAGGAGTTGTGTTCATGGTTTTGATTTGGATGGGCGCTCTTGATATTATTGGCGCTGGGGGAAATGATGAGATGGTAAAAAAAGGAAAAGATAAAATAAAAAATGGAGTAATCGGCGTTTTGATTGTTTTCGCCGCCTATCTTCTCACTTATATGATTTTATCATTAGCTAGCGGTGGTGAAGGCTGGATATTTAAATTTTAAATTATGAAAATAAAGAATTTTATATTCAGGGGAAGAATTGTTTTTTCATTATGTTTTTTGTTTTTTCTATTATTTTCTTCCGTCGCTTTCGCTAAGCTTGGAAATTGGGAAGACAATCTAATTTCTGGAGCGGCTAACGCCGATCTTTATAAAACGGACGTCGGAGCAGAGGGAACAGCCGGAACTATTGCCAAATATATAGGGGGCGTTCTTTTCATCGCTCCATTTCTTGGTTTTATGTTTATAATTAGAATAATTATGGCTGGGTATGAGTGGATGACGGCTGCTGGCAATAAAGAAAAGATAGCCTTAGCCCAGAAGAGAATTATGAACGCAACGATTGGCATAGTAATTTTTGCTACCCTTTATTTTCTCGCCTATTTCTTTATAACCAGATTCGCTGATTTCACCGGTTACGGGGTGTAAAATTTAAAAATATTTTTCCCGTTAGAAATTTTTCTATAAATAAATAGGTAAAATAAAATATTAAGAAATCTATTAATACGCTATTATGGACAAGAAAAATAACAAAATTTCTAATGTGATAAATAAATTGTTTTTTAAGAAAATTGTTCTGCGAAGTTTTTTTGTTTTAGTGTTTTTGTTTTCTGCCAGCGGAGTATTAGCACAAACTGCCGCTCCAGCTAGCGATGATAAAAGTCCAGTCAAATCTCTTCTTGAAACAGCCGGTGATGCCGCTAAATATAATGTTAAAGATGTGAAGAGCGGAACTATTAGTTTGGCCTCAGTTGCGGGCGGAATTATTCAGATTTTTCTTTCTGTTCTTGGTGTTATTTTTATCGCTTTGCTGATTTATGGTGGTTATATATGGATGAATGCTAGGGGAAATATGGAGCAAGTAACTAAAGCGCAGGATTTGATAAAAGATGCTGTTATCGGTATTGTGATTGTTACCGCCGCTTATGCCATTACTTATTTTGTTTTATTTATGCTGGCTAGGGAGTATGTTCAGAATGCCGGGCTTTAAATTATATAAATAAGATATATTGTTATGTCAAAAATTATTAAGCAATTTTCAATTTTGGCTTTGTTGATTTTAATATTGGTTTTTCCTTATTTTGTTTTTGGGCAAACCACGCCGACAATGGGGGGAAATTTGAAAGATTTAGGGGCAAAGAGCGGTTATCAAACTAGTGGTATTGACGAATTTTCTGTTTCTAGGATTGCCGGCACTGGTGTTAATATTTTTTTAAGCCTTCTAGGTATTATATTTATAGTTCTAATGCTTTATGGAGGATTTTTGTGGATGACTGGCCGTGGTAATGAAGAGAGATTAACAAAAGCTAAAGAATTAATTCAAGCAGCAATAATCGGTTTAATTATTATAACAGCTGCTTATGCTATCAGCTTCTTTGTTTTTGGCCGTATCGCCAGCCAGACTTTAACTACGCCAACGGGCGGGAGTAGCGGCAGTTCGGGGTATGGGAAATGTCCAGATGGTCAGGTGATGAATCTGGGTAATTGTGTGGAAAAATAGCAGAATGTATTATTAAATTTTTTATTTAATTTTTATGAGTTTTTTTCAAAAAACAAAATATTTTTTAGCCTTTATCGCTTTTTCGATTTTAAATTTTAAAATTGCTGATATAGTTAGAGCTCAAAATTTTGGTCCAGCCGAAGGCCAAATGGGGGCTTTTAATGAAACATCTGGGTTCCAACCGGCAGATAGTTCTAGCTTAGGAAGTATCGCCGCCGCTATAATAGAGGCCTTTCTTGGACTGTTGGGGATTATTTTTTTGGTTTTAATAATCACGGCTGGTTTTAAATGGATGAATGCGGCTGGTAATGAAGAAAAAATACAGGAAGCGAAAGAAACAATTTTTCGAGCGATTATTGGTTTAATTATTGTGGTTAGCGCTTACGCCATCACCTATTTTGTCTTCAATGCTATGAATTGGGCTGGGGCCGATGTGGCAGAGGGCTAGGATATAGAATTTCACAGAAATTAAAAAAGGATGTCCCGTCATGAACATCCTTTTTGCTTCTCTTTGCTTCTCTCAAATGCTGTTAATAGTGTACCTGAGATCAACCTCTATCCCAAGTACATTTTTTTTGTATGTGGCGCTGTTATCATATCTCCTCATGTCATTGAGGGGATGTATTTTATAGCATACTCTCGCGTTTTTCTTTTCCCCGCTATAAAGGGCTATCTCCCTCGGAATAGTTTGAACTGATAACAGATAAACTCCGCCGTTTGGTTTCAGAAATATTTTGTATCCAGGGATTTCGGGGTCAAAGAAATAAACCTCTTTTCCTGGATCGTTATTGATGATGGCAATTATGTAATTGCCAATTTTTCTCCCGTTTCCGGATTTACCGACCACGTTTTTCATATAGTCGGCTCTGGCCTGAGCATTAATTAACTCAGCCATTTCCGATGCAGTAACGGCTGGACTGAGTAGGCCGAGGTTTTTCGCCCTGAAAGTTATACTGTTTCCGGTTGTTGCTACAGTCGCACTCTTCATGACAGAGCAACCGGCTGTCAAAATAATGATCAGCATCGAAGTTATTACTGTGATTCTTCTCATGTGGAACCTCCGGGTAAGAGAATATATTGTTTTATTAGCAGGATGCCACGTTTTTCAAAGGACGTAATTATATTATAATAGCATAAAATTAAATTTGTGTCAATATTTTAGGTTTGAAAATAAAGTTGTATTGTTTTATTTTTTGAAATTAAAATTTATACTTTTAAATTTTATTTAATATTAGCTGATAAATCAAGATATAGGTTGACTTTTTTGCTACGATGTGATAGACTTAATATATAAGATAAGGAAATCCCTACACAATCCCAGGAGATGGGAAATAGGGATTTTTATTTTTACAAAAATGGAAGCATTAAAACAAAACAGAAAAAGGATTATTTCACTAAAAAATGCGAGAAAGTTGGTTTTATCGCTAATTTTAGTTTTTTTATTTGAAATATTTTTATTTCCAATGCCTACTTTAGCTAAAGAAGCTATGGAGGATTCGGAGATTGAGCAAATTTTGTCAGAAATGGCCGTAGAAGAGGCAAGCGAAGCTCAACCGGCGATTCTTAACCATTTGCCAGAAAATGGAGCTTGGGAGGTCAAATCGACCACCAATAGGCTTATAACAGCTTATAATTCCGAGGCTGGCCAATGCGATGATTCTCCTTGCATTACTGCTAATGGGTTTAATGTTTGTGAACACGGGGTAGAGGATACAATTGCTGCTAATTTTTTGAAGTTTGGGACAAAAGTGAGAATTCCGGAGTTATTTGGTGATAGAGTCTTTATAGTTCGCGATCGAATGAATACTCGTTTTTCTGATAGGATTGATGTTTGGATGATAAACAAACAAGATGCAAGACAATTTGGTGTAAAATTCGCAAAAATTGAAATTTTGCCTTAATTGTTCTTGGTAGTTTTAGTTGTTTTTTAGCCCCTGAAATGGGGTTTTTATTTTTTTAATCATTTTTCTTGTTTTTTGAAATAAGGTTTGCTATCATTATAATATAAAAGAAATATTTTAGGCCGGATAGCCAAGTGGTAAGGCAGAAGTTTGCAAAACTTTCACCGTGGGTTCGATTCCCTCTCCGGCCTCAGAAATAATTCTAATCTTGGAGAATTAACCTTTGGGGTTTGTCAGATCATTCGGCTCAACGAGTTAGCCGGATGACTGGATAGTTTTATCCTCCTAAATATTCGCTATTAGTATTGCACCGAGATTCTTCTCGGTTTTTTAGTCCACAAGAACGTGGACTTAAGTATTTTTATAACAATTAAAGTCGAATTTTTTACATTTAATAGTCATGATAGTTGTTTAGATGTTGTCTGCTTTATTTTTAGTGTCTTTTTTGTTGTTTTAAAGTCCACTGTAGCGTAGACTTAAGTTTTTTAAATAAATTAGAGATAAATGGAGTGTGTTTATAAGATATTTTTTAAAGTCCACGTTTTTGTGGACTTAAGTATGTGCGTAACTGTGGATAAACTGTTATTTTTGTGCATAAGTTTATGACTTTAGTCCACAAGAATGTAGACTAAAGTGTGGAAAACTATTTTTGCAATAGAATAGAAAAATAAAAAATAGCTTATTTTAGACAAAAATAAAAATAGTCCAGGGTGGTTGACTTATGTATTTTTATATGGTATTATTAATAGTAAATAAGTAGAGAATATAGATATTTTTCGCACATTCTTTGAAAATTTCAAAATATTAAAGAGATTTTCCTAAAAATTATTTGTTTAGGGCAATTTCTTTGCTTTTTACTGATTTACTTTGCCAACGCCGACGTGGCAAAAAAATAAAACAAAAACAAAAAAAGGGTGGAATCCGATACCAAAATATTTTATCAGATTTCACCACAGATTGGTAAAAGGTTGTCTTTTCTTAAGTTCGGCGGAAAAGCTTTCATCCCTGAGGGAGAGGGATTTTCTTGTCTATCATCCAGATGGATCAGAAACAAACCTTTAGGGCTGGGGCTCAGCATTTGACCTACATAATTTTATTTTATATAAAAAAAGGGGTCCGCTGGGCCCCTTTTTAATTGACATAACTTTTAGCAGACTTTAAGATACAATTATAACTTTAATATAATTATTATGCCTTTATCTATAGGAATTGTGGGGCTCCCCAATGTGGGGAAATCAACTTTATTTAACGCTCTAACAAATAAACAGGCGGAAGCTTCAAATTATCCTTTTTGTACAATTGAGCCCAATGTCGGCGTAGTTAAGGTTCCAGACGAACGTTTAGAGAAAATAGCGGTTATTTCCAAGCCGGAAAAAATTATTCCTACGATAATAGAATTCGTTGATATTGCAGGGTTGGTTAAGGGCGCTCACAAGGGGGAAGGTTTAGGAAACCAATTTTTATCTCATATTCGCGAATGTGATGCGATTTGTGAAGTGGTGAGAAATTTTGAAGATAAAAATATTATTCATGTTGACGGCCGAATTAATCCAGACGAAGACAAGGAAACCATAAATTTGGAATTAATATTTGCTGATTTGCAGAGCGCCAGCAAGCAATTGGAAAAAATTACCAAAGAAGCTAAGAGCGGAGACAAAGATAAAATTAAAAAGAAAGAATTTTTAGAAAAAATAAAAAATCACTTGGACGCGGGAACAGCTGTCCGCGATATTGATTTTAATGATGAAGAAAAAGAAGAAATAAAAAATTTTAATTTTCTTTCTGACAAGCCGATAATTTATGTCGTGAATAGCGACAAGAAAGATGATATCGGCGGTAATTGGGGCGGAGAGAAAATTATTTTGAATGTTAAAGCTGAGGAGGAGATTTCCAAGCTCTTGCCAGAAGAACAAGTTGAATTTATCCGCGAACTAGGCTTGGAAGAAAGTGGTCTAGATAAGCTTATAAAAATTTCTTATAAACTATTAGGGTTGATTACTTTTTTTACAACTGGCGTTGATGAAACAAGGGCTTGGACAGTTAAGAAGGGAAGTTTAGCTCCGCAAGCAGCCGGCGTAATTCATACCGATTTTATTAAAGGTTTTATTCGAGCCGAAGTAATTAGCTGGGGAAAATTTATTGAAGCCGGAGGTGAACAAAAAGCGCGAGAAAAAGGGTTTATTAGAACTGAAGGGAAAGATTATATAGTTCAGGATGGCGATATTTGTAATTTTTTGGTTAATAAATAAAAAATTATTTTTTATTAGAATATAAAAAAGAGTCCCGAATGCTCGAGACTCTTTTTTAGTATTTTATTTTTCTAAAATTATTATTTCCCGCCAAACTTTTTGTTGCTCACGTCCATAAATAATAGTGTTTCTTTCGGTTAATGAAATTTTTTTGCTTTGGCGTAAATTTTCTGGAATCGGGTTTATTATTTTAAATCCATTAATGTTTGGTCGTATGCTGTGGGTAGCTTGCGATACGTGGAATACAGGCCAGATCATAATTATTCGGCCGCCTGGTTTTAGAATTTTTTTGAATTCCGCTAAGCTGTTTGAGTATAATTTTTCTAATTCAGTGATAATTTCCCCGATATTTTTTTTGCCTCTTTGCGGACCAAGGTACGGTTCGGTGACGATGGCGTTGATGGAGCTTGGTTTTAGACTTTCGGAGAGAGCGGTAGCGTCTTTGATTTGAATGTTAAATGTCGAATGTTGAATATTGAATTTATTTTTTATCCATTCAATATTTTTTTTTGTATCTTCTATGGCTTTAGGGGAGATGTCGAAGCCGATTAAGTTTTTGCAGCCCATTAGCATTGCTTCAGTAAGGATTGTACCGGAACCGCAGAATGGATCTAGAATTGTGTCGTCATTTTTCGCGCCAGATAGATTTATCATAATCTGCGCGAGCTTCGGTGGAAGCATACCGGAAAAATCATCTCGGGCTGGTCGGCCAAAATCGCGGAATGATAATTCCTTGAAAGGCTGAACAGCTAAAGTTTTTCCCATTAAAACATGATTGTCTTTTTGAATTAAAACTATTTCCGCTCCCTGCGAGATCAATTTGTTTTGTTCAACTACGACGCTTGATAAAACTTTCTCTCGGCTTACCACCCAACGAACGCTGATATTCTTCTCTCGCAAGCGCTTTTTAATTTCCATACCGACAATTTTTAAATTAAATTTGTTATGTCCGTAAAAAGAAACGCCAAATTTTATTTTTCCTTCATAATCGATAGTAATTAGTTTCTCTGATTCCGTCACTATTTTTTGATTGTCAAAATTCAGTTCATTCGAAATAGCGCCGATTTTAATTACTCCTCCCAGTTTTTTAATTAATTCAGCTGGGTTAAAATTATTTTCTGTTTCTAATAAAAAGACCTCTTGACCGAGAAATTCTACTTTTGAATTGTCCCCCAGACTGAAAACAGCCGAAATTTCAGCTATTGAGAGGGCTGGGTTGTTGCCTAGGATGAAGAAGTATTTCATAATAGCTTAACTTTAGCAAAATAAATGATTACTTGCAATTTTTTTTGGCCTATGTTAAGGTATTAGCACAATTAAATAAATCCCCCTCGCCCCCTTTATCAAGGGGGTAAATATGGGGGATAGACCTTCCCAATATTCTAGTAATCTAGATAATCCCTCTGGTTTTATAAGAGGGAAAGGTATTCTCTAACCCTCATATATCAGCGAGAATACTGGGGGTTTTATTATTTTTATAAATAAATTGCCGTAATCGGCAAGCAAATATTATGTCAAAAACAAAGTTTTCCGGCTTAGGCCACTATGAGCTTCTTTTTATCATTCCGAATAAATTTACGGAGGGAGAAGCTACGGAGATTGTTGAAAAAATAAAAAAGGTTATAATGGAAAAAGAAGGTAATATTACTTTCTCAGAGTTTTGGGGAAAGAAAAAATTGTCTTATCCAATTAAATTAAATAGTTTCGGCTATTATAGCTTGATTGAGTTTGATTTGCCTGGAGAAAATTTAAAAAAAATAGATAAGACTTTGAGGATGTCAGATGAGGTTATCCGCCATCAAATTATAAAAAAGAAAATAAAAACCGCCGAGGAAATGGAAAGAGAAAAGAAAATTTCTGAAAAAATTGCTGCCAAGAACATAGAGAAAGAACAGAAAACTGAAGACCAGAAAAAAGAAAAAGAAAAAAATAAAGATAAAAAATTAGAGTTAAAAGATTTAGACGAAAAACTCGATAATATCCTTGATACCAAAGATTTATTATAATCAGAAAATAGTCTGATTATATCTAAATATTAATTTATTCACGGTCATTAAAAATGTCCGCGGATATAAAAGCGAAGGTATGAATTTAAACAAAGCCATGATCATCGGGAATTTGACCCGGGATCCGGAAATAAAAAATACGCCTTCCGGCCAGACGGTAGCAACTTTCTCAATCGCCACTAATTTTGTTTGGATGAATCAAGCCGGTCAGAAACAAGAAAAAGTTGAATTTCATAATATTGTTGCTTGGAGAAGATTGGCGGAAATTTGCGGACAGTATTTACGCAAAGGCGCCAAAGTGTTTATTGAAGGGAGACTACAGACTAGAGATTGGGCAGGACAAGATGGGGTAAAGAGATACCGGACAGAAATAATTGCTGAAAATATGATTATGCTTGATAGAGCTGGCGCTGGCAATTATAGCCCAGCCTCGCCCCGCACCCCGATGCCAGAAGAACAGCCGACTATGGGCGGAGATCCAATTATCGATGTTGAACAACCAGTTGGAGGCGGAGTCAATCCGGATGAGGAGGAAATAGAAGTTGAAAACATACCGTTTTAAGATAAAAAGAAAAAATAAAATATGAAATAAGAGAATTACTTTTATTTCTTATTTTCCTTATTTTAATTATGAATGACAACAAAACAATAAAAAAAGAAAAAGAGTGTTTTTTTTGCGCTAACAATGTCGCTGATGTAGATTACAAGGATACTAGAACCTTGAGGCGTTTTGTTAATTTTCACATGAAGATTTTACCTAGAAAAAGAACTGGCGTTTGTTCTTGGCATCAAAGAAAATTGGCCACGGCCATTAAACGTTCCAGAATAATGGCTTTATTGGGCTTTATTCATAGATAAATTGCAAAATTATGCTTAGCATCAGTGAAATAAAATTGGGTAAAGTTATTAAGATAACTGATGAGCCCTACGTTGTTATAAGAACCGATCATCATAAAATGGGCCGGGGAGGCGCAGTTCTTAAAACTAAATTAAGAAATTTGATTACCGGCAATATTTTGGAAAGAACTTTTCAGGGAAATGAAAAAGCCGAAGAAGCTGACACAGAAACAAAAAAAACAAATTTTATGTATAAGGATGAAGAGCAGGCTTATTTCATGGATAATGAAACCTATGAACAATTCAGTTTTCCTCTAGATCAAGTTGGAGAAAAGCAAAGATTTTTGAAAGACGGGACAGATGTTGATACTTTATATTTTGCCGGCCGGCCGGTTGCCATAGAATTACCTGTAAAATTAAATTTGAAAGTAGTGAGTGCGCCCCCGGGAGTAAAGGGAAATTCTGCCGGTAACGTAAATAAGCAAGTTGAACTGGAAACAGGAGCTAAGATAAATGTTCCGATGTTTGTAAACGAAGGCGACGTTATAAAAGTAAATACTGATACAGGAGAATATGTAGAAAGGGCATAAAATTAAAAATTTTGGAATAAAAAAGACGAGTTTATTTTCTCGTCTTTTTTTGTTATTTAATTTTTTGCCGGTTGTAGTGGCGGTCTTAAAAAAATGATATAATATAAATATGCTAGAAAATAAACAAAAAATTTTAAAATTTCCTAAGGGATTTCTCTGGGGGGTTTCTACCGCTGCTTATCAAATAGAGGGTGGAATTTATAATGATTGGAGTGAATGGGAAAAATCAGAAGCAAGAAAACGAGAATTAGAAAAAAACAGCAAAAAACATGCCAATTTTGTTGCTGGTTTAGCTTGTGATTCTTATAATAAATATAAAGAAGACTCTGATTTAGCCAAAAAATTGAACTGTAATGCTTATCGTTTCGGTATTGAATGGGCAAGAATTGAGCCAGAAAAGGGGAAATGGAGCGAAAAAGGCGTAGAGCATTATAGGGAGGTTTTGCAGGATTTAAAGAAAAAAGATTTAAAGATAGTTTTAACTCTTTGGCATTGGACGAATCCGATCTGGTTTTCGGAAGAGGGAGGGTGGGCAAATAAAAAAGCGGTTGATTATTTTTCCCGCTATGTTAAGTTTGTGGTCAATGAGCTTGGTGATTTGGTTGATTATTGGATAACTTTGAATGAGCCGATGGTTCATATTTCAAACGGCTACTTAGTCGGAATTTTCCCGCCCAATAAAAAATCACCGGTAAAAGCCTATCAAGTTTTTAAAAATTTGGTTAAAGCGCATAAGGTGGGTTATAAGATAATTCATAAAAGATTTTCAGATGCTAAGGTTAGTTTTACTAATTTAACAAATTTTTTTGAACCAGCAAGAAAATGGTGTTTAGTAGAAGTTTTATTCGCTAAATTAGCAGATTGGTTTTGGAATGGATCTTTTCCGCGCCGAACGAAAGGATATTTTGATTATATCGGCCTTGATTATTATTTTCATGATCGGATAGTTTGGTATCCTCCTTTCAAAAAAAATAAAAACCAAGAAGTTACCGATATGGGCTGGGAAATTTATCCAGAAGGAATTTATTGGAGTTTGAAGTCTTTATCTAAATTTGGCAAGCCAATTATTATTATAGAAAATGGCTTAGCAGATGCAGATGATAAAAAAAGAGCCGATTTTATCATTAATCACTTAAAATATGTTCATCAGGCAATTAGCGATGGTATTGATGTCCGCGGTTATTTTCATTGGTCTTTAATAGACAATTTTGAGTGGGCAGAGGGTTTTGATCCGAAATTTGGCTTATATAAAGTAGACCAAAAAACCTGTCAGAGAATAGCTCGTCCAAGCGCTAAAGTTTATGCGGAAATTTGTAAAAGTAATATAATAAAAATTTCTAAATTATAATTTATGTGGTTAACAATTACTGTTGTCGCTTATTTTATCAACGCCGGCGTTTATGTTGCTGACAAATTTTTACTTTCTCAAAAAATTCATTCTTCCATTACTTATGCTTTTTATGTTGGTATTTGGAGTATTTTTAATATTTTCCTTTTAGCCTTTGATCCTTGGATTCCGAGCCAACCAGAATTGTTGCTTGATTTGTCAGCCGGAATATTATTTTTATTTACCCTTGTTTTTTGGTATAAAGCTCTTCACCAAAGCGAAGCGACAAGAGTTGTTCCGATTGTCGGTGCCTTGGTCCCAATTTTTTCTTTTTGGCTTTCTTATTTGTTTTTGGGGGAAAGTTTAGGAGAGAAGCAGATGCTAGCCTTTTTTATTCTAATTATTGGTGGAGTTTTAATATCTATAAAACGAACTAGATTTTATAGAGCAGGAGAGCTCTTTAATAGAGTGCGGGTTGTCTCCGGAAGGATATTCGGAGGCGTACACGCAGAAAATAGGCCAATGCGCCGTTTAGTTGTTAATTCTACAATTTCCGCTTTATTTTTTGCCCTTTATTATGTTTTAATAAAATATATTTACCTTAATCAGCCATTTATTGGTAGTTTTGTTTGGTCAAGAATGGGATCATTTTTGGGTGTGTTATTTATTCTTTTTATTCCGCAATGGCGAGTGTTGATATTCGAGCATCAGGAGGGGGTTAAAAGCCCGAAAAATTTGTCTTTTTTCTTATCCGTTAGATTATTAGCAGCCATAGCTTTTATAATGCTTAATTGGGCAATTAGCCTCGGCAGCGTGGCCTTGGTTAATTCTTTGCAGGGCGTGCAATACATATTTCTGATTCTTATAGTTTTATTTTTATCATATAAGCATCCAAAAATATTGAAAGAAGAACTCGGGGGCGGGGTAATGCTGCAAAAAATTATTGGAATTTTATTGGTGGGAGTTGGTTTATATATGTTGGTTGTATAATATTTGAATAAGAATTTAAAATTGTGGATTTATTAATCTGGTTATATTTAATATTGTATTTAATTTTAGCTTATTTCCGTTTGGATTGGGCAGTTTTGTTTTTATTGGCGGCATTGCCGTCTTATTTAATTAGATTTCAAATTTTCGGAATTCCTTTTACCTTGCTGGAAGCCATGATTTTGACCTCTTTTTTTATTTGGTTTGTTTCTAAGACAGAGTTTAAGAATTTTATTAAGAGAAAATATGGCTGGCGAGAATTTAAGGAAAATAGAAAAGAAAGAATTAATTATCCTTTCGGCTGGGAGATTATTTTTTTATTAATAATTTCTTTTATCGCAGTAGCAGTAGCGAAGTTTAGCGACGGTGCCTTTGGGATTTGGAAGGCTTATTTTTTCGAACCAGCTTTATTGTTTATTTTGATTTTGAATATTTTTGGGAGAAAAGAAGAAGCTGATAAAAATTTGAGAAAAATTATTTTAGCTTTTTCTGTTTCAGCGCTCGTTGTTTCAATTTTAGCAATATATCAACAGATAACCGGCGCTTGGATTTTTAATGATTTTTGGGCTATGGCCAGCCAAAGACGGGTAACCTCCTTTTTTGGTTATCCGAATGCGGTGGGGCTTTATTTGGCGCCGTTGATTTTGGTGATGTTTGGATGGCTGTTTAATTCTTTCAAAATAATCAAGAACCAACAACCAACAACCAAACAATATTCAAAATCATTTTTCATTAGTTTAATAATAATTCTATCTTTTTTAGCGATTTATTTTGCCAAATCTAAAGGTGCTTTGGTTGGAGTGGCGGCGGGATTAGGAATTTTCTTTTTACTTTCGGTTGAGAAGAAAATAAGATTGGTGATTATATTTTTAGCTTTGATTTTGGCGGCTGGCGTATTAGTTTACACTCCTGCGCGGAATTTCGCTTTGGGAAAAACCGTTTATAGTAAATCTTTCCAAATAAGAGAACAACAATGGAAAGAAACTTGGGAGATGCTTCGGGATAGACGCATGATAAGCGGTGCTGGGTTAGCTAATTACCAGAAATCCGTGGCACCTTATCACCAGGAAGGAATATTTTTACGCGATTATAGTGATCCTGATTGGCACAAAAAGACCGTTTTTAACGCTGAATTCCGGGCTAGCGTTTGGCAGCCGACAGAAATTTATTTGTATCCGCACAATATTTTATTAAATTTCTGGAGTGAACTGGGTTTGGCGGGGATGTTGCTTTTTATTTGGATTATTGGCAAATATTTAGTTATTAGTTTTAAACTCGTGATTTTAGATAATGAAAACAAATTTATCGTTTTAGGATTGTTATGTGCGATGGTCGTAATAATAGTTCACGGCTTAGTCGATGTGCCATATTTTAAAAATGATTTGGCTGTAATGTTTTGGACATTAATAGCAATAGTGTCTATACAAAAAATAAAATGAAAATAGTATTGCAAAAATTTATTGCCGAATCTGGATATTGCTCCAGACGCAAGGCGGAAGAATGGATAAAGCAAGGTGAGGTTTTTGTAAATGGAGAATTGGCTGAACCAGGGACAAAAGTCGACGAAAAAGACGAAGTAAAGATTTTTGGAGAAATAATTGGCTTGCCGGAAGAAAAAATTTATATAAAAATGAATAAGCCGGCAGGCTATACTTGTACGGCGAGGAGATTCAAGGGCGAAAAAAATATTTTTAGTTTGATCGGAAGGAAAGAACGTCTTTTTGTTGCTGGCCGATTAGACAAGGATAGTCGGGGTCTTATACTTCTAACCAACGACGGCGATTTGGCGCAAAAAATTACTCATCCGAGTTTTGGCCACGAGAAAAAATATATAATAAAATTAGAATCTTCTGTTTCTAATCCCGAGATTATTGCCAACCGTTTAAAATCCGGGATTGATATCGGTGATGGGGATAGCGTTGTAAGAGCAAAAGAAGCAAAAAGTTTAAACAATAGAGAATTTGAAATAACATTAAGGGAGGGTAAAAAGCGTCAAATCAGGCGAATGTTTATGGCTTTCGGCTTAAAGGTTAGAGATTTAGTCAGAGTTTCTATCGGCAGTTTAGAGTTGGAAGATTTGCCGGAAAAACAGTGGCGGCCACTAAAGAAAAAAGAGACAGAAGAAATAAAAAAATAATGGAGAGGTGGCTCGAGTGGTTTGCGCCCTAGGCGCACCCGCCTCGGGCGGGGAAGGTTAAATTGAAAACTTATTCATATCGCTATGTGATATGTATATATAATATTTAGCAAGAAATTAAATAAGTTTCATATAGGATCAACGGAAAACTTAAAAAATAGATTTAAAGAGCATAATTTAGGAGAAACAACATTTATATCAAGAGGAATTCCTTGGACGCTTGTCTACTACGAAGCCTTTATGGAAAAGGAAGATGCCAATAGAGAAGAAAAGTTTTTAAAAACCGGTCAGGGTAGAGAAAGAAGAAAATATTTATTAAAATGTTATTTAGAAAATAATAAATAAAATGGAGAGGTGACTCGAGCGGTTGAAGGTAC
>Ga0265297_10004114_pt1 | contig 24453 bp, 27 predicted proteins | sample Munlanlwell13791_FD_192502 | JGI IMG/M metagenome (GOLD analysis project Ga0265297, IMG submission 192502) | Leachate microbial communities from a municipal landfill in Southern Ontario, Canada - Leachate well 137-91 | ecosystem: Engineered > Solid waste > Landfill > Unclassified | place... | reverse complement strand
CACAGCCCTGAATATATAATCAGCTTTAAATATACCTGTCTTCTTCCCGTCTACATATGCCTTCCACCCCGGATAATAATTATCGCATAATACTAAATATCCATCTTCTTTGGCCTCTGCATTAACTACAACTTTATTCGGCAGGTAACTGGAAACCACGACCCGCTGCTCAATGAAATCATTGCCGCCGTTACCACTGTCTTTCAATCGAATGCCCTCTCCCTCTAATATAGCAGTCTTTGTAAAATCAAAGGGATTACCCAAAAGAATCTTAAAGATATCATCCCTTTTCTCTCTAAACAATGCCTTGCGGACAATAAATGCCCTAGGCAAAGTAAATGGCGCTTCATATATGTCAACTGTATTGTTGTTAAACACGTGTTTATAAAGAGAAAAGTCAAATGTTTTATATATTTTATCGGTTACAATAAATTTTGTATTAAGGAGCTTTAGCAAAGGAGAAGATTGCCTGATATCATCTAAGAGAGCGGCTTCCTGCAATGAAGCCCCATGCAAAAGGTTCATAAACTCATTGTACCGCTTGGGGATAACTCCGCTGTAGCCGCCGATACTGGGAATTTTATACCTGACTGCTGCATTTCTATTGATAGTGCCTAAGCTCAATATGCGGCCTTGGCCAATATTATGTTTTAAATAATTAGCTACCTTCCTATCTAAATAATACCCTTCTAAAGGAAAAAAAGAGAAATAATGTGCAGCAAAGAAAGAAAGGTCAATAATAATGAGCAAAAAAATCAAAAATTGTGCCATTCGTGTTTTTAAGTATCGCTTAACACACAGGAAGAAAATGACAACGCTCAACAAAAACAATACAATTGAGCTGTCTAATTCCGCAATGATGGGTTTTCTTGCAAGTGCCGGGGTAAAAAGATAACCGAAATTAAACCCTGCCTGTGTTGATAATTTATCGTAAGAAACAAGAAATGAGTAGATTTTATCCCAGAGCGAAGGTAAGCGCTCTAAGATTATCTTTACGCCGAATAAAAAGAGCATAGATAAAAAAGCAAAAAATACGGTAATTACCAGCTGCCGCTTATTTTTTTCCTGGCAATTAGGCTCGCTCAGCTCTTTTAAGCCTAGGGCTGTCAGGCAGGATAGGGAAAAAACAGCTAAAGCAAGAAACCTTCCCTGGGCACGAAAGAGATTAAAACCTGCCATATATTTAGAAAGATATTTATAAGGGGGTAAATATGCGCCAAGGGATAATATGACTGATATAAAAAATAAAAAAGTAAAAAATTTATTGTATCTATCCGAGCGCATCATGGCAAATAATGAAATAAGTAAAGGCAATATACCGACATAGAAAGAGACTTCCCAGGGGTACCATTTACCCCAGTAGAAAGATTGCATCCATCCGAAAAATCCGGGAATAAAAGGCGTAATGATATTTTCCGGAGACATAGAGAAAGTATAGTTCAATCCGACACTGCTGAACCTCATTGATTCCTGTAATAATTCAAGCGTGGGGATTAATTGAACAGCGGATAGCCCTATGGCTAATATATAAGAGCCTGCAAGAAGGTAAATAGAACCGCTTAACGAGTTCTTTATCGACAGCTTGGTTTTAAAATTATTTAAACCTATAAACAAGGTATATAAAAACAGCCCTACGAAAGATATAAATACAAATTGTATGTGGCCTGCCAGAATCTGCAGGGATAAGATAATTCCCATGAAAAGGACAGGTATATTATTTTTTTTAGATAAATACCTGTCCGCAAGAAGAAATAAAAGCGGAAGCCAGGCAATGCTGCAGATCACAGTAAGATGGCCTGCAAATATTCTAGGGATAAAAGCAGAAGAAAGGCCAAAAACAAGGCTACCGATTAAACTGGGAAATGCCTGCTGGGTTATACGCCTAAGGTATAAGTACATAAATATACAGCCCAGGGCCTGATGAAAGATGAAAAGAAAATTTATAGCTGCGGAGATTGAGAAAAGAATATGTACCAGGTTGAATGGGTAAAAAAGAGCTAATTGTGATTCTGCTAAAAGCGGAATTCCACAGAAAATGTAAGGGTTCCACAGGGGAAGCTGCCCCTTTGTTAACATATCAAATCCCAGGTCTCTAATCGGCGCAAAAAAAGCCGGGATATCAAAGTTTGGGCTTCCCAGCACAACAGTTGCCTTTAAACCGCTAAAATAATAAGGCGCAATAATTAGAACAAGTAAAATGCTGATTAAAATAAATTCTTTGCTCAATTTTTGGAATGGCATTTCTTTCTATAACAAGATATAAAAAAAAGCGGTGGTTTGAAACCACCGCTTTTTGTAGATTACAAAACCTTCTCTATTGCAATTCTCCCCAACCAGATGGACACGTTCCAGTAGAATAAGCAGGGCAGGCTGCACTGACAGCAGAGGACCTGCACAAAACTCCTGCTTCATCAATATAGAAACTGTGTGCCTGGTTAGCAGTTTGGTTTACGGCGCAAGCAACAAAGGTGTTAGTACCTGGGTTAGGTAACGTATATAGATAACCTTGCTTTGTGCCGGTTGCCAAAGTACCATCAATATATGGTGGAGTCGCACTGCCTAACGCACCCAATGACGAGGCATACGTAGGATTGGTTGCCCTCCATTGAATCTGGGCAGCAGCAAGAGTGTGCAAAGCAGCAGCAGCACCAGCTTCCTGGGCAGAAACGCGCGCCCTTAGCAGGTTAGGTATAGCAATAGCTGCCAATAAGGCAATGATGGCTACGACGATCATGATTTCCACTAACGTAAAACCTTTTCTTTTCATCTTCAAAAAGCCTCCTTCCTAAGGTAAAATTGACTTTTTGCGCTTTTAAATTAAGCCTTTTATCCTTCCAATTTTTTATCTAAATTATAACTTGTCTCTCTTAAGGAATAAAAGGTTATCTTTACCAGCGCCAGTCACCTTTATTCGATAACTTTTTTATTTATATCACCTCCTTTTCTGTTTGTCAAGCAAAATCATTAATCATTAAAAAAACCTATTCTCCGTCTGAAGAATAGGTTAGAATTTTACTCACTCTGGCTATTGCTCTTAAAACTGTTTATGAAAATTAAGTATTTATAAAAACAGTTTTGCTTCCCTACTCTAACAGATGAGAACCTTTTCTATACTAAAGTATACCATATTTTTCGGCACTATTCCACCTCCGTAAAGTAAGAATCCGGACATTGCTGAGAAGACGCCCTATGATCTAAGGGGCAGCTTTGGCCAACTTGATTAGACCTGCACAGCATTCCGTCCTCATCAATATAAAAAGAATGAGCCTGGCTGGTCATATGCATAGCGCAGACCCAAAACTGGGTAACAGTAGGGGCATACACTGTAAAATTATACCCTGATTTTGTGCCACTAGCCAAGCCTGAATCAATGTAAGGAGGGGTTACATCGTCAAACTGGGATAAACTTGCGTACGTTGAATTAGTTGCCCTCCATTGAATCTGGGCATTAAGAATAGTGTGCATGGCGCCAGCTGCTGCAGCCTCCTGAGCAGTGATGCGGGCGCGCAAGAGGTTAGGTATGGCAACGGCTGCCAATAAGGAAATGATGGCTACGACGATCATGATTTCTACCAGTGTAAAGCCTTTACGATTCATTTCATAAAACCCCCGATAAAAGGTCAAACATTCTCTACCGCGCCTCTGAAAAACCCTCTATACTACAACCTGAAAATTGAAGCGGGAATGCAAACGGAACTTCTCCCGGATCAATTGTAATGCCTAAACTATCAGACCTGCACAATATGCCTTCGTCAGTCATAAAATACGTATGTGCCGCGCTTAAATTTACGGGTTCAGCTACGGCGAGAAATTGAGGCTGAACACCTCCGCTAGGAATCCCCACTTTAAATTTATAATCCTGTTTTATACACGGCGGGTTAGCGCACGCTAAAGTAAGGTCAATATAAGGCGGAGTAGTGCTACCAAGCTCGGTTAAAGTGGCAAATTGAAAATTATTTGCCCTATATTGAATTTCAGCAGCCACAATGGTGCGAAGAGCGCCGGCTGCAACAGACTCTTGAGCAGAAATACGCGCCCTAAAAAGATTTGGTATGGCAATAGCTGCCAATAAGGCAATGATGGCTACGACAATCATGATTTCCACTAATGTAAAACCTTTCATAATTCAATCGTCCTCCGAAGTCCGAAGCTGTAAATACGCTCTAATTTACTTCTGCCCAGTTTTCTGGGCATGTACCATTAAAAGAATACCCGGGGCATAACCAACCAGGGGAAGTAGACCTACAAATTACCCCTAATTCGTCAATGTAATAAGAATATCCCTGGTTCGCCTGATGAACGGCACAGGCGCAAAAGTTATTAGTATTCACTATATGTGTAGTAAAACGATAACCCTGTTTTGTACCGCTTGCCAAGGCTGCATCAATATATGGCGGCGTAGCACTGCCTAGCGAACCCAATGAAACATAAGCCGGGTTGGTTACCCTGTACTGAATTTCAGCGCTATGAATAGTATGCAAGGCAGAAATTGCGGCAGCCTCCTGAGCAGTGACGCGGGCGCGCAAGAGGTTAGGTATGGCAATAGCTGCCAATAAGGCAATGATGGCTACGACAATCATGATTTCCACTAACGTAAAACCTTTCCTTCTCATATTATATTCTCCCTGCCCTCTATTGTAAGTTTTGCCACGCACCATTACACTGCCCACCCATATGCTGCGCATATGAACAGTTATCGCCCACAGCCGCGGATTTACAGAGCACGCCTGCTTCATCAATGTAAAAACTATATCCTTGCATATTCAACTTATTAGCGCAGGCAAAATATTTGTTAAATTGTTCAATGCCTAAAATACTAAAATTATAATCGTAAGGGTGGTCATATGGCACGCTTGGGGGAATATATGGAGGTACTGCATTGCGAAGGTCATCCCAACTACCATATGTAGAGTGAGTTACTCTCCATTCAGTTTCAGCACCATGAATAGTTCTCATAAGAGAGATTAAAGCTGCCTCTTGTGCAGAAAAGCGCGCCCTTAACAAGTTAGGTACCGCAATGCCTGTTAACAAGGCAATTATTGCTACTACAATCATAATCTCTACCAGCGTAAAACCACTGTTTTTCATTATACCATGTCCTCTTTCTCTTCAAATTGTTATTTCATAAAAAAACCTATTCTCCATCTTAGAGAATAGGTTAAACTTTGGCGTTCACTCATTGCGTCTAAGTCAGCTATTATTTAAATATTTATAAAAACAATTTTCTACTGCCTCTCCCTATTCGCAGACAGAGCTTCTAATATTCAAAGTGCGCTTCGCCTCCGCTAGGAGACATCGAGGATGCTCCCCCTGTTTTTCCTGTGGCAATGCCGCCACCGATAACAACTCCTCCTCCTGAACCGGAGCTCCCTGTTAACCCTGCCCATTGACCTGTACAGGCACCAGCCTGGTAACTGGGGCAGGATTGGCCAGGATTAACTGAACGGCACAATGCTCCCCTGTCGTCAATGTAAAAAGAATGCCCCTGTCCCTGTTGATGCACAGCGCAGGCATGGAATCTATTCGGAGTAGAAACAGGAAACATTGTATAATTATAACCTTGCTTTACGCCGTTTCCCAAAAGAGAATCAATGTACTTTTCATTGGAAAGCGTGGTTAAATCGACAAAGGTACCATTGAGCGAACGCCGTTGAATCTCTGCCAGGGCAATGCTATTCAGGTTTGTCGCTGCATTAGTCTCCTGTCCCGTAACACGCGCCCGTGATATAATAGGTATGGCAACAGCTGACAAAAGACAAATAACCATTATCACAATCATGATTTCTATGAGTGTAAATCCTTTCCTTTTCATTTTAAGCCCTCCTCTTTTAATGAAAAACCCCACCTCCAAAAGGAAATGGGGCTTTAACTAAAAAACCCATTCTTAAAGAATGGGCTCAAGTTATCAGTGTTACTTTTTCTTCGGTAACTGGCTGCCGTCTCCCCAATTTCCAGTAGGGACTTAGGCCCTGATAGCTTTGCGCCCCATCCTTTCGGATAGTTTACCTTTATCGCATTTACCTAAAAAGAGCATCTATCCTTACATAATAAGTATACTATATAACTGAAAGTTTTTCAAGAAGAAATAATATTTTTTGTTATCCCTATCCTATTTGTCCGGAAGCTCTTTGGCAATGCTTCGAAGCCTCATTAAACGCCCTAATCTTTTTTGCGCAGCCTTATCTTCGGGATTCTTCTTAAGTATCTCTTCGCATTTCTTAAACGCTTCTTCCAGGCGAGCTATATCTTCTTTAAGCTTAGCGGGCTCTCTTTTTCCGACCTTTTCTTCCTGTATCTTATTCCATTCCTCCGCAGGCATCTGTGATTTGATTCTTTCCATCTTTTCTGCAATAGACCTGTTCCAGTCACTCTGCGTTTTCGGCTCATCACCGGGCTTAATCTCGGTTAAGCCGTAATCTTGGGCACTTTTAGGTACTATACGGGGACGCTCTGGAGATGAAGGCGTAATTGTTGCCTTATATTCTTCCGGCTTACTGGTAGTTAGCGATTCCATTTCTTTCTGCAACCTGCCTGTCTGATAAAAAGAAAATAAAATCAAGGCAAAGATAAATGTCAACGCTAATGCTGCCCCTATTATAAAAATAAGCTGTTTTTTCATCTCTTCTTCTCTCCCTATTGTATAATTTCCTTCCAGCCGGTCAGGTAAAACGTGCCTGAAGGGTTACCGAATAATTCAAACCCCGGCCCCAGGTCTCCGTTTATTGAACGGTTAGACCAATGGTACCAGCTGCCGCTGATAAACGGCTGTGTTTCAAAATTCTGATTAGTTATGAAATTTCCCGTTGATTTAAAAAGGCCAAAAACATCATAGTTGTTATAGTCACTGTGTGCAAATATCACGCTTTCGTGGTTATCATAAAGAACCGACCCTTCTGTATATTCGCCCCAACAAATAATATTTAAGCGCGAACCACTAGAAGTAATCGGCTCAACATATTCTACATTCCCGGTGCTAATAATAGTCACATCAGAATTCGGTTCCCACGTTGTACTAAAAGTTACTTCTACGTTTCCGCCGCTTCCTTCACTGGGGCCTTCAACATAAATAATCTTTTTGCCTTGCAGTTCTTGGCAGCTTGGGTCAATTTCAACGGTCCCCGAAGTTTCTATGTATGCGACCTGATTGGAAGGATAGTTGTTCATTGCTAACTGGCCAAAAGCCAAAAAATCGCTATACTCATCATTAGTTCCGTTGCCGTCACAATCAGGTATCTCTAAGGTGGTGTATTGGGTATCGCCAAGGTCCTCCTGTTTATCTGCAAATATCACAGCCCCAAGCCAGGCATCATCAATATAATCTTCTGAAATACGCGTTTTGCCGTCAACATAAAGTACACCAATTCCATTGCGTAGATGAAAGTCTTCGCCTGTGGAAATTGTGTTCTCAAAGACAGAGGGGACTCTATAAGCTGTTGCTGAAACTTGACGTGAAGAATTTCCGAAGTTTCCTGTTGAGGTAATCTGATAACTAAGGCCCACCGGCGTAACCGTAATCTGATAGTTGCCGCCTCCAAAGCCAGAAGGGTTTGGAACAGGTATGCCAGTACCTCCGCTAGCAAGATTCTGAAAGCTCCAGCTTAAGCCTGCCTCGGCAATCCAGAAAGCATGGGTACTATTAGAGTGCCCGGTTACCAGCTTGCTTTCTACTGCGCTGCGTGAAAGAAAAATTGCTCCCAACATAGTCAAGACCATAATTACTACATAGCTAAGTATCAGGGCAATTCCCTTGTTATTCATTTTATATCCCCCACAAATAAAAAACCCATTCTCAAAACTCAAAAGAATGGGCTTGAAAGCTGATTTTGCAACTTGTGTTCGGCAACTGGCTGCCATCCTCCGGCTTTCACCGAAGATTAGGCCCTTATAGCTTTGTGCCCCATCCTTTCGGATAGTTTACCTTTATCGCACTTATTTAATAAAAGAACATTTTACTTACAAATGAAGTATACCATACAGATTGGAATTTTTCAAGCTTATTCAGCGTGCAATTGGGATTTACTGCATTTGTTCCCATACGCCAGTGCACTGTCCGTTCTGATATGTTCCAGGACAAACCTGTGGAACGCCCGTAGACCTACAGAGCACTCCTGCCTCATCAATGTAGAAGCTGTGTGCCTGACTGGTCTGATGCACAGCGCAGATAACAAATTTAGTCATATCATTTTGGGCCACATAAAAAATATAGCCCTGCTTAGTACCACTGGCTAAAATAGCATCAATATATGGAGGAGTTACACTACCCAGTTGACCCAAGGAGGTATAGGTGGGGTTAGAAATTCTCCATTGAATTTCTGCGGTGACAAGTGTATGCATGGCAGCGGATGCCGAAGCTTCCTGAGCAGTGATGCGGACACGTAATAAATTTGGTATGGCGATAGAGGCTAATAAAAGAACTATAGCCACTACAATCATAATTTCAACGAGTGTAAAAGCCTTACGATTCATTTTATGGCAATATAACATATTTTTATAAAATTGAAAGTTCTTTTACCCAATGTGCATTAAACCAGGACAGCCTGCGCATCGCCCCCTTTGGCTATTCTTTGAAATTTAACCAAAACGAGCCGGTTCTTTAAATTTGCCCGGGACTTAACTCTCACTTTAATATAATTATCCGAATAACCCTGCCAAAAGCGAGGCGCATCTTTAACCCGCTCCTCAATGAGCACCTTTATTTTTTTGCTTAAGAATGCCTTTTTATAACTGAAGGAGCGCTCTTTGGCTATCTCCCTAATCTGCGCTATCCTTTGCGCAATTACATTCGGATTAATTTTTCCGTCGTAGAATGCGGCAGGAGTACCTTCTCTTTCAGAATAAGGGAAAATATGCGTCCTTACGGGAGAGGCCTTTTTAATTAGGGTAACGGTGCTTTGAAAATTCTCCTCTGTCTCTGCGGGAAAGCCGACCAGGATATCTGTAGAAATAGCAATCCCCGGTACAGCGGATTTTAGTCTCTTAAAAAGCCTTAAATAATCAGCGCGGGTATAATGCCTTTTCATCTTTCTTAAGATATGGTCATCTCCGCTTTGAACCGGTATGTGTAAATGCGGGCATAATTTCTTAGAGCAAGCTAGCTTTTTTATTAACTCGCCCGATACATCCCTGGCCTCTATAGAACTTAGCCTGATGCGTAGGAGCCCGTTTATTTTTTCTAACTCTTCTATTACGTCAATCAGGGTCATTCTTGGATTCAAGTCATGGCCGTATGCCCCTAAGCATATTCCGGTAAGGACAACCTCTTTAAACCCGCGCTCAACGAGCCTCTTTGCTTCCGGGACAATCCCGCTTAGCTGCCTGCTGCGGGAAGGGCCGCGCACCAAAGGCACCTTGCAATAAGCGCAGGAGTTATTGCAGCCATCCTGGATTTTTAAAAAGGCGCGGGTGTGGCCTTTAAAATCTGAAATACCTCTTGATAAAAATTTTTGCTTCTGTCGGTTTCGCACAATGAAGACTTTTCGGCTAACCGCTTTAATTCTATCCCGGTCTAATTCAGTAAAGCAGCCGGTAACAATAATTTTAGCCCCCGGGTTTTGGCGTTTTGCGCGGCGAATTAAATTCAGGGATTCTGCGTCTGAACGATGCGTTACAGTACAGGTATTAATCAGATACACATCGGCCTTCCTGCCATTATTTATTTCCCTAAGCCCTCTTACGGCAAAATACTCACGCATACTTTGCGTATCGTACTGATTAGCCTTGCAACCTAAAGTAAAGAATTTAATGGTCTTCATATAATCTGATAAAACTTGCAATGGCAATTGCTGCGGTCTCTACGCGCAAGACTAAATTCCCCAAAGAAATAGCTTCGCACCCTGCCGCTTTAGCCAACTTAATTTCCGCATGCGTAAAATCACCTTCCGGGCCGACGAGAACTAATATATTGCTAGGCATAGACTTAAGAAAAACCCCTCTCAAGGATTCACGCTCCCCCTCTAAAGTAGCAATGAGTTTTAAATCATGCCCCTCGCAACTGCGTAAAACATCTTTGATATTTTTTACCGGTTCAATAATGGTAACGTTATTCCTTTGGCATTGTTTTGCAGCCGCCTGGGAAATCCTTTGCCAGCGAAGCCTGCGTAAATTCCCTTTCTCCTTGCCTAGCCTGATAACTCCCCGCTCTGTCTCTAAGGGGATAATCCTTTCAACGCCCAGTTGCGTGAGTTTATCAACTATATCGTCCATCTTGGAATGTTTTGGGATAGCACAGGCAACGGTGATTCTTAACCTGCCGGTATCGCCAGGGGACCGGCTTTTTTCCTTAATCTTAAGAATTATTTTATCTCTCTGCAACTCTTCGATTAAGCATATATATTCATTGCCCTGCTCATCGAATACAACAGCAGCATCGTCTACTTTGAGCCGCAGCACATCCTTAATATGATGCACCTGGTTTTTATCTAAGATGCTTATATTTGTGCCAGATATGTTTTTAGAAGAAGAAAAGAATCGGCGCATTTAAAAAGCCCTGTTTATCAGTTGTATCCCTAAGAATATAATTACGCAACCGCAAATTATGCTTAATATCCGCGAATAAAAAGCTTCTTTTTCAGGCAGGAAAAGCGGTATTGCTCCTGCCAGAACCGTCAATAGTAATAATGGCGAAATAAAGGTGCCCAGGCCAAAGGATAGGCTGTACAATAAGCTGTTTAACCAGGATTTAGAGATTAAGCCTACGTAAGAAAGAATCGCCAAAAGCGGGGCACAGGGCAGGAACCCGATAATCAAACCCAGCATAACCAGGTTTTTTCTATCGTGCTCTAAAATATTCTTTCCTAACAACAGACAGGGCCTAAAAAAACGTTGTAACACCATCAAAAGGCCTATGAAAATGATAAAACCCCCTCCCGCGATAATGATATATTTTGAGGAGCCGCCCAATAGCCTCTCCAGGGTTAATTTACCTAAAAAGAAAACCACCAGGGCCAGTATAATATAAACCGCTATCCTAGCTAAAGAAAAGATAATATAGGCCTTAAGGCCTATAAGCATGTTCTTTTTTGTTCCCGTTACATATGATATAAGTATCGGGCCGCAGGTGAATAAGCATGGCCCAGAGCCGAAAAGCAGGCCCGAAATGAACAGGCTGATAATTATTTCCATCATTCAATAACTGTTAGTAACTTTTTTCTGAGAATATCTCGGCTGTGAATATATATATCTCGGTAGACTTGTCTTTCCATGCATCAGGGTCAAGGCCTGCTTTGTGAGCACAGAGGTTTGAAAGAAACTCTTCTTTCGACCAGCCTGTCTCAGTAGCTACCTGCGGAAGGAATACCCCGCTATTGAAGCCCCTTTTTACAAGGACTCCGTGAGTGCCCAATTTCAATTTTTGCGCTGAATCTATTTTCTCAAGAGGCGAAAGCGCGGAGATTTCAATATCGATATCTTTTAGTTCAGAAGGCTCAACCGCGCTAAAACGCGGGTCATCCACAGCAGCTTCTACTGCCATATCCCTAACAGTAAGATATAACGGACCTCTACCGACGAGGTTTCCGATACAGCCGCGAAGCTCGCCTTGTTTATGCAGAGTTACAAAAGCCCCCATTTCTTTAAGCAGCAGCGGGTCTTTTTCAGTTACTTCCAATTTCTTGTGTGTCTTCAAATAGGTTTCTATGGAATTACGGGCAATCTCCAGCAATCTTTTTCTCTGCTCTTTGTTTAGCATGGCTTCCTCTCTTTTTTCCTGTCTTAATCCTTGAGCCTTTTCTTTTCTCGCCTGTGCACCGATGACACAACTAGCATATCCTACTGTCCAGGTGCCTTTAATTTTCTTATCGCTAACTTTGGCTGAATTTGTATATTCTAAAACCTCTAACTTGTTATGCATTAGTTCCTTGGATAAAATCAGCGTAACCACCACTCCAAAGCCTCCGCAGAGTTGTAATTTCTCCTCGCGTAATCCGTAATATAAGCCTTCGGCATCCATATTTTTCAAATAAGATAAAGTTATTTTATCAACTTCTTCTGCTTCCTGATAATCGTATCCGTGATACATATCGCTTGAAGCAACTACCAGGACATCTTGGCGCTGGCCGATAGTATCCTTAAGCAGGCTTGCAAATTTGCGGCAATCTGAAAGCGTAACATCACCAGTTACTACTGGGACAATCTTAAATCCTTGAAGCGTCCTCTGCAAAAAAGGAAGCTGCACCTCTATGGAATGCTCTTTTTCAAAGGCGGCTGGCTTGAATGAAATTTCCTCTTCTTTATTAAGTAACTTTTGGGTAAATTCCTCGTCTATCTCCAAATCTCCCAAGGGAGTGCGAAATGAACCTTCAGGATAAATAGAGAACCCCTTAAACCCGTAATGATGGCTGGGCGCAATTACAATCACTGTTTTGTAAAGCCTGGATTTAATCAGCTTGTAGCCTGAGGCTGCCACCTGCCCTGAAAACCCGTAACCTGCATGCGGGCAAATCAAGGCAAAAATATCCTGATTTTCAAATGCCGGCTTTGCTTTCTCCAGAAACCCGTCTATCATCTGCGATAACTCTTGCGGGTTATCAGGATAAAAAGCACCTGCTACATTAGGCAATTTAACCTCTGTGGACGCGGCTGCGTTTACAGCCGTAAACCACAGGCAACTTGCTAAACAAATTGCCCTCAAAGCCCGGGGATTAATCCCAAATACCTGCAATCTTTTCCTGGCAAAACTTACATTTTCCATTAATAATGTTATTTTGTAGAATAAAATAGCCCCTACGCTCAATAAGCAATTCTTTGCATTTTGGGCAATAGGTATTTTCTGCTATGTTCCCTGCTACATTACCTATATATACATATTTTAAACCGCTATCCACAGCAAGGCGCCTTAACCTTTCCAGGGTAGCTACGGGGGTGGGATTAAGGCTAATCATCTTATACATGGGGAAGAAACGCGAGATATGCAATGGCGTATCTTCCCCTAAATTTTCTTTTATCCATAAACACATTTTAATCATTGAATCTTCATCATCGTTAAGCCCTGGCAAAATCAAGGTGGTTATCTCCAGGTGTACCCCCTCTTCTCTTAAAACCTTTAAACTCCTCAATACCGGCTCTAGTGTAGCTTCGGACATTTTGACGTAATACTCATTTGTAAAAGCCTTTAAATCAATGTTGGCAGCGTCGAGGTATTTGGCTAATTGCCGCAACGGTTCCTCATTTATATAGCCGCTGGAATGCATAATGTTCTTTAGGCCTTCAATTCTCGCTAATTTTGCGGTCTCTAGCATATATTCATAGAATATTGTAGGCTCTGAATAGGTATAGGCAATGGTGGGCCTGCCTGATGCCTTTACTTTTCTCACTAAATCCTGCGGCTCAAGATAAATATAATCCAATTCCTCAGGCCGCCTCTGTGAAATCTCCCAATTCTGGCAGAATTTACATCTTAAGTTGCACCCTGCGGTAGCCATAGAAAAGGTAAGAGTTGAAGGGAAAAAATGAAATAAAGGCTTTTTCTCAATAGGGTCGTCTAAGGTTATGCTCACGGGCTTGGCATAAACCATAGCATAGAGAATACCGTCCTGGTTCTCCCTTACCCCGCAGAAGCCGCGTTTACCGTTTGGTATAATGCATTGGCGCGGGCAGAGTTTACACTGGACGAGCTTATTCTCTGATTTTTCATAAAACAGCGCTTCTTTTAAGGCTTCTGCCGAATTTAGACTGGTAAAAGGTGAGTTTGCAGTAGTAAAGTAAGGTATATAAAAGCAGGATAGAATTAGGCAGAAAGGCAATAAAAATCCGAAAGATAATTTTAATTGTTTTCTCATATTTTTCTTTTTGAAACAAATTAGGCGCCGAATTACATTAATTCGGCATCCACAACAAACTTCATTAATTGAAATTAACGAGGCGCCGAATTACATTAATTCGGCATCCACAACAAACTTCATTAATTGAAATTAACGAGGCGCCGAATTACATTAATTCGGCATCCACAACAAACTTCATTAATGAAGTTTGTTGTGGAGCTGGGGGGAGTTGAACCCCCGACCCCCTCGTTGCGAACGAGGTGCTCTCCCAACTGAGCTACAGCCCCGTCAAGTTAGGGACGGTTCTGATAACATGTTACGCTGTATCAGAACCGTCCCTGTCTAAATTAACATAATTTATCTGGGTTGGCAATAGAAAACAAAGGATGTTTAAAATGGGTTTTGTTAATTAAACGAGATGGAAGGAAAATACACCCTGGCATCCATAGTGACGCAGGGATTATTAGTAGCAGGGGTTGCGCAATTCCCGGTAGTGGGGTCCCAGCAGGCACATATCCGTACTTCAATAAAACTCTCCGTCATAGGATTATGTAATTTAACGGGTATAAAACTGACTATATGCTCGGAGATAAGATTAGTAGGATCTGACCCCCAGGTAGGAGCGCAAGTTCCGCAAGCAGCACTTGAACACGCCGGGCAAAACTGGATTTGATGGCTGACGGCATCCAGACGATAGGCAATCCAGGTATCTGCTATGCTGTCATGGCCTGTTCTATCAATATGAAAACTTACCTGTGAGCCGGCTGTTCTTACTACTGTATTTGCGCCGCCTGCTACTTCATTCCCGGTTGCAAGTACCGCATTTTTATTTATATGCTCTAAGGCTACGGATACGTCATGCTGAATCTTGGCTATGCGGCTGGAGCTGATTACCTGGTGCCGCGTAAAAATATCAATGGCATGATAACTTAACACCAGCACTGACATTAAAATCAAAACAATCATTAATTCCAGGAATGTAACTGAGCGTAATCTCTTATTCATTAATTAGAAAGGCTGTGGGCTGGTCCAGTTTATGTTTAGCCTGACTTTACGCATGGGATAATTAGGAAAGCCGGGTACATTGGTCACCTGATAAGTAGAAGTATAGCCTACGCCCCCGGGTAGCGTATGGGGATTCGCTGGGTCTGCTCCGAATTCTGCGTGTCCTCCGGGATGGTTGCATGAAGGACATGCCCTTGTTGAAAGCGGATTGGTAGTAGCATAATCGTTATACGGAGGCCCCTGCCAATCATTAGCCGAAACAAAAGAGGGAAAAAAATCTACAAAAACCTTGCCTAATTCTCCACCGCCCATTCTGGAGCGGCTGTGCAGAATCAGTCTTTTTCCTGAGACGACGACATTCATAAGACCGACCATAATCGCGGCTAAAAGCGTCATTGAAATTAGTATCTCTAATAAACTGGCACCTTTTTTCTTCATTATAAGTTAAGGGCAAACGCCTGAACAGGTAGGGGCTGTAGCAGCGATAGTCAGAGTCCAGGTTCTAATCCTTGAGCCCCTGGTACGTACGGCCCGGCAATTACCGGTTCCATAAACTGTATATGTCCAGTTAGTAGGATTCAACTGCACCCTGAGATTTGTATTTATAGTTGCAGGGTCACTAACTCCTGAACCTCCGTAATATATCTGTTGTTCCATCCTGTAAACTCTCTGCGCTGCCTGGAGAAGCCCAAGGTTAGCTTGGGCTTCTTTATCCAGGGCATTTTCTTTGGTAATCAAATACTGGGGAGCGGCAAATGTCATCAAAATCCCAATGATTACCACCACTATAATTAACTCTATTAACGTAAATCCTTTTTTCATAATACTGATTAAATTCTATGGAGTAAAAGTTCCTCCCCAACTGCCATTATGGTTTAAGGTAATGGTTTCGCTACTATTAGGACCTCTTCTTCTTGTGGCTGTAGCAGTAAAACCACTAACAGCACCGGTTGTCGCGATTGCCCAATCGCCGGTAGAACTGGTGGAATCGGTATCAATATCTGCCATTTCTACATATGCGCCAAGACCCGTACTACTGTTAAGGGCACCAGCTGTAGCAGGCATATATGTATCTCTATCTGCGCGATACATCTTCTCTGCCGAGGCAAGCACGCCTAAAGCATGCCTTGCCTTACCGCCTTTTGCCCTTTCAGTAGCTCTCATATACTGCGGTACCGCAATGGTAGCTAAAATACCGATAACTATAACAACTACGATTAATTCGATTAACGTAAAACCTTTACGCATCTTTTATTCTCCTTTCTTTTTCTATTTCTTTAAAGATTAAGCCTTTTTCTCCTGACGAAATTTTCACCTCCTTTTTTTATTGTAATTGAAAAAAGAATTTTGTCAATAATTTATTACTCTCCGATCTTGGCTATCTGAAAGATAGGCAGAAACATCCCCACCACCATGATGCCGATGGCTGTACCCATGACCAGAAGAATCGCCGGCTCAAAGAGCGCGACAAAGCGGTTTAGAAACGTCTCGGAATATTCCTGATAAAAAGTATTTATCTTCTTAAACATCTGCGGCAGTTCGCCTATTTCCTCTCCGATAGCCACCATCTGTACTACGAGCGGCTCAAAAAAACCGCTTTTTTCCATCGGCTCCTTTAATGGCTTTCCATTGCGTACATCCTCTTTAATGCGGTGAATAATATCTGCGGTAGTAAGGTTGCCTACGCTATGTTCGGTAATCTCCAAAGAATACAATATCGGGACTCCGCTTTCAAGCAAAGTAGACATTTCAGAGGAGAACCGCTCTATGACAATGGCACGGAAGAATTCTCCAACTGCAGGTAAATTGAATTTAAAACTTTCATAGCGCCTTCGGCCGGCGCTTGTCTTGATATACCTCCTAAATAGAAAGATTACAATACAAATTGTTATTACGAGAATAAGGAATTTTGTCCTCAGAAAATCGCTAAAGACAATGAGTATTTTGGTTAGCAAAGGGAGCTCTATATTGAACCCTTTAAATATCTCGGTAAAACTGGGAATAATCTTGATAGCCATAAAAAACAGCGCGCCGGTCCCGGCGAAGACAAGGATAGCCGGATAAATCAAGGCAGAGATGATTTTGGCTTTAAACGCTGCATTGCGCTCCAGATACGTGGCTAAACGGCCTAATACCACTGCCAGGTTACCGCTGGCTTCACCGCTCTCCACTAGATTAATCCATAAATCCGAAAATACATCCGGGTATTTTGCCAGGGCATCATGAAGGCTAAATCCTCCCTCCATATCCTTTTGCAGCCCCCTGATTACGTTGAAAAGCCGCCTGCTTGAAACCTGCTGCGAAATTATATCTAGGCTTTTTAAAATTGTCACGCCAGCTCCCAGGAGCGTGGACAACTGGCGGCAGAATAGCACTAAATCGTCTGAGGTAACACGGTAATGCTTTGGTTTAAACTTTGTCTTTGCAACTACCTCTTCTTTTAAACCGAGGGCGCCTTTTTCTTCGCTATAGACATTCAGTATAATCAAGCCCTTATTCTGAAGCCGATTAATCGCCTCTTCCCTGCCTGAAGCCTCTTCTACGCCTGACTCTTTTTTCCCTGATTTATTTCTTGCTATATAATAATACCTTGCCATTAATCTGCTCCCAATGTAACTGAAAGCGCCTCTTCTAAAGAAGTTGTGCCTTCTTCTACTTTTTTAATTGCCGAATCATAAAGCGTCTGCATCCCATGAGCGCGGGCTACCTCTCTGATTTTCTGGAAGGATGCCCTCTGGTTAATCAAATCCTTTATCTCCTGGTCTACAACCATTACTTCTCCGATGCAGGCTCTTCCTTTATATCCTATATTGGCGCATTTCTGGCAACCCTTCGGTTTATAAATTAATTCTGCATTTATCTTTATGTTTTTTATCTCCTCAGGCGTAGGCTCATATGCCTCTTTGCAATCAGGGCATAATTTTCTTACCAGGCGCTGGGCTATCACCATTAAAAGTGAAGGGGCAACCATATAAGACTCGATACCTATGTCCAGAAGCCGGCTTACTGCCTGAGGCGCATCATTCGTATGCAGGGTGCTTAATACCAAATGTCCAGTTAAAGCAGAGCGGATGCAAATCTGAGCTGTCTCTAAATCCCTTACTTCTCCTACAAGCATTATGTCCGGATCCTGCCGCAGGAAACTACGCAAGGCAGAGGCAAAAGTAAGGCCGATTTCAGGCTTTACCTGCACCTGATTAACCCCTTCTAATTTATATTCCACAGGGTCTTCTATAGTAATAATATTTTTTGTGGGGTTCTTTATTTCATTTAAAATAGCGTATAAGGTAGTAGTCTTTCCGCTGCCTGTTGGCCCGGTAAGAAAAACTAAGCCATAAGGCTTGATGGTTGTCTCACGGATGAGCTTTAATTCCTTGGCATCAAAACCCATGCGGCCCAAATCCAAAACCACATTGCCGCGGTCTAATATCCTCAAAACCGCCTTCTCTCCGTAAATAGTAGGGATAATAGAAAGCCTGATATCTATCGGCCTCTCATCAATCTTCACCATAATCGCTCCGTCTTGAGGAAGCCTTTTTTCTGCGATATCCAATTTGGCAAGTATCTTTATCCTTGAGACAATCGGCAGGTGCAGATGCCTGGCAGGAGGAGGTATTTCATAAAGCTTGCCATCAATGCGGTATCTTAAGGATATCCTGTCCCTGAATGGCTCTATATGAATATCTGATGCGCGTTCATTAATTGCCTGGCGAATGATTAAATTTACCAGCTTCACCACAGGCGCCTCTTCAGCCCTGGCAACTAATTTGTCTAAGCTTAACTCTTCATCAGCGCCCTCTGTTTCAAGGGGCAATGTATCAGCTGTAAGGTCATAGCTTGCATCTACTGCTTCCTTAAGCATAGCGGACTTTCCGTAAAATTCCTCAATTGATTTTGTAATATCTGATTTCGTGGCGATTACGGGGTTTATCTCGCAGCCGGTCAGCTTCTTCAGGTTATCAATAAGTATAAAATCCAGGGGGTCAGACATAGCCACGGTGAGTGATTGGAGTGTCCGCGAGAGAGGAAGCAGGGAATTTCTCAGGGCAAAATCCTGTGTAATCAGCTTTTCTAACTCTTGCCCGACTATCGGTTTAAGCATCCCGGTGCCAAGTGAAAAATAGGGGATATTCAGTTGTTTGCTTAACACTGCCACCATCTGCTCTTCCTTTACCATGCCAAGCTTTACCAAAACCTCACCCATGCGGCCGCCCTCTTGCCTTTGCACGCTCACTGCTTTTTCAAGCTGGCTCTCGCTGATTAAGCCCTCCTTAACTAAAAGCTCGCCTAACCTAAGATATTTTTCTTTAGCCATTACAGTATAGGGACGGCTCTGAAAGCCGTGATTATTTTTCAGAACCGTCCCTGTTTTTTCATCGAGAAGCTGTCCTATTTATACGTCCCCTATCTCTTTTTCTCAAAGGTTTCGATACTAGTCTTAATAGCCGATTCCCTGCCTGGCGCAGAAACAGTCTCCTGTTCCCTCTCAGGAAGAGAAGCAAGCTTTTTTGTCTGGGTAAGTTGAATTTCCGGCGTATCCTTGATAATGTGCGGTGTGATAAAAACCAGCAATTCACGCTGCTTATTCTTATCAGATGCAGTTGAACTTGAGCTCAAGCCTTTATGCCTGAAGAACATCCCGATTATCGGCAAATCTCCTAAAAAAGGGATCTTAGAATTAGTGTAATTATATTCGTTGCGAATCATGCCTCCCAAGATTACGGTCTCTCCGTCTTTTACCCTGACCAATGATTTGGTACTGCGCTCTTCAGGGTCCTTAAATTGATAGCTAGCGCCGCCGATAACAAAAGCGCTTCCTAAAGATGCCTCGGAAATTTTAGGAAAGATTAACATGGTAATTTCGCCGGTCTCAGGAATAATCTGCGGCGTTACTCTCAGTAACACGCCGGTCTCTGTTCTTTCTGCTGTAGCCTGGGTTGTAGTAGTTCCCTGAGTAGTGGTATTTACGCCTATAGCTTCATTAGTAGCAATCCTAATTTCAGCAGTTTCGTTATTTAGCGTACGCAGCCTTGGCCTAGCCAGGAATTTCGTATCTGTTTGAGTGCTTAAAAAATCAAGGGCAATAGTAGGATTATTAAAGTTTACTGTGCCGGTACTGTAACCCGTGCCTCCTGCTGCATTTGATCCGGGCCAAAAATGTGCAAAAGGAAATCCTGTACTGCGGGCAGCAGAAGTTATGCTCATCTCAAATTTTCCTGCCCGTGTCCAGTCAAATCCTAATTTATCCACCGCGTTTTTGCTTACATCAAGCATTTCTACTTCTAAGAGGACCTGCGGGACCGCTATGTCCAAAGAAGCAATTACCTGGGCAATCACAGGCATGCGGTTAGGAGTATCCGTAACAATAAGGCTGTTAGTACGAAAATCTTCAATTATTGAGCCCTGATCAGAAAGAAGTTTTTTTATTGCTGTGGTAATTCCGGTATCTTTCTCTATCGCCCATTTGCCTTCACCGCCTCCGCCTCCGCTACCGCCAACTCCTGCAATGGCTCCGCCAAGGCCTCCTCCGGTACTTGCCTGAGTGGGTTTAAGCTTATCAGCCATGTCTTCCTTTAAGGATGAGGTAGAAACCGTGGCATGCTTCAAATAAAAGACCCGCGTAATGGTTTCCATAGCCGCCTTGCCCCAGTCTTTGACAACAAAAATATTGGAATCCCGTTCTAATTCATAAGAAAGATTATTCGCCGCGAACAGCTTATCCATAGCAACTTTAAGAGGCACTTTATCCAGATAAAGGGTTACCTTCCTATCCTGCACTGCTTCAGAAGCTATAAAATTCAGGCCTGATTGGATTGATAATACCTTTAAAATATCCTTCAGGTTCACATCCTGAAAATCCATCGAGATAGTGGGCTCTGCGTCAGGAAAGGTCAGCCTTGAATCCGCATTTAGTTCAGGAAGAAAGAGAGTAATAAATAAAAAAATAAATACATTTAAACTAAAAATTCTTTTCATTGCTATCCTCCTTTGAATTATTATCGGACGAGTAGCCTGCTGCGGGAGCAGCAAGGTTATATTGCCTGCCATTAAAAATTACCATTACGCCTTCCTTATCTATATTGACTATCTTAACCTTCCCGTCTATTGTATCTCCTGCTTTCACCACTTTATCATTAATAATTGCCTGCGGGAAACGTGCACCCCAAACTATACCCTGCACCGTAAGAGCAGGCAGCGGTTCCTGATTTTCCGCAGGAAGTATAGTCGTCCCTTCAGAGGTTAATGTTTGATCCAGCCCCCTAAAAGGATCCCTTATTCCTTCGGTTTCTGCGCGATATTCAATATAGGGCCTCGTAATCATCTCTACTGAAGGCTGCTCTTCCATCTCCTGTAATTTTTTTATTTTTTGGTATTCATCTGCCTGCGTGGCAAACACAGAACTTATAAAAAAGTTAAAAATAAACGCGGGCATAAATAAGGTTATTATGACAAATTTCATTTTTTATTCCCCAGTACGATATTTGTTACCCTCAAATCCGCGCTCAAACTTTTTTCACCGGAATCCTGCCTGATCTTCACGACTTCTACCAAAAAGACCTCGGGTGAGTTCTCCAATTTACTCACAAAGTTTCCCACAGCATGATAACTGGGCGCATTAATCACCAGCTCAAAGGGAAATTTTATATATTCTTCTTCCTGCACTTTTTCGGCTGGCCTGACAGAAATAATCTTAACGCCGGAATCCTTTGCAAGGCTATTGATATTGTTGATGAGCACGCTTGCCCCTTTTTCACTAAGGAGGTTTTGATAAGATTGAATCTTTAATTCCAGCTGGCTGATATTTTCTAAAGCCGTTCTCTTTTTTAATTCCATCTCTTTTTTCTGCTCTAATGAAGCCTTGTCAGCAAGGTATTGCTTGTAAATAGTATAGGTAAGTATTAAGGCTAATATGATTACGGCAATATTGAGGAGTTTATTTTTATGTTTATCAACCAATACTGTCAGTTCCATATTAATTTTCTTCCCTTCTTGGCCTGTAAGTTCTGCAGGAGATGCTAAATCTGGTCATGTTTAACTTACCCGAAGTCTCGTTTTCTACTGAAACTATATTTATATCCTTGAAATTACCCGAGAATTCCTGGTTTTCTTTTAAATTTGAAATAAATGAGTTTACGGCAGTGAGCTCCTTATTGCTGTCACCTAAATAAATCACTCCTTCCAAGTTCAGTTCTAACCTGTCTTCTTCTTGGTTAGAGAACGAAAAGTCCCTCAGCCACATCCCCTCCGGCATAAGCCTGGGTATGATATCAAGTGGCTTCGTAGCATACAGCTGGTTCTTTATCAGTTTATCCAGATTATTTAATTTTCGTTGATATTCAGACTCTCTGTTAGTTAATTCGTCATAACTAAGATTCGGGTCTACTGTAGTTACCTCAGGCCTTAATCTGAGAATTTTATTAATCTCCTCTTGAAACTGCTGCTTATGATAGAAAGTATAGCCATATACAGCAGCACAAATCAAAAGGCCAAAAACAACTGCCCTATAATCCAATCTTATGCCTTCAAACAAAGAACCTACCTCTAGCTGCGCGCCCATTTCCTTCTGGACTATTTCCTTCTGAGAAACAGCCAATAAATTTACTTTTAAACCACTCTTGATTGCCTTATTTAAAGACGCACAATACCCCTTGATAAGGCTTAAGGAATAAGTGGCCTGCTTTCCGGTAATTTTGGTGAAATCTATAAGCTGGCTAGACAAGCTGAGTTCTTTCATAAACGCCTCTATATCTGTAAAAAACTGAAGGTCTGAAAGGAAAAAAATCTTCTGGATTTTTTTAGTAGTGAATTTACGGTAGTAATAATCCAAAGAGATGCGTATTTCTGTCTTTAATTTCTCCAAAGCCATTCCGGAATCTGCCTCTTCAGCCTCTGCTGCGCCTGCGGCAGCCAGGGTAATATCACGGCTAAATAGAGGAAAACCATTCTCTAAAACCGTAAAATTAACCTCATCTCCTCCTTTAATATCGGCATTCACTAACCCGATTACGCCCCTGGAATTGGCGCCTGTCAGATTGAGAGAGCGAAAGGCACTAAAAGCAGAATATTCTATTGCGCTAACCTTTAAATTCAATTGTTTAAAAAGATAGAGGTATTTGTTTAGTATTTCTTTCTTTATTCCTATAAAAAGCACCTGGTTTGTACGGCTTCTCTTGTCCAGCTCTACCTGGAAATCCGAAACCAGGTCTTCGACTTTAAAAGGTATAAACTTCTTTATCTCAAACATCACTGCCCTGGCAAGTTCTTCTTTTGGTAAGGGGGGTATTTCGAAGTTACGTATGATTAAATCTTTGCCGGAGAGGCAGACTACTGCTTCTTTTGCCTGGATATTATTCCTTCTTAACAAATCCTTAAAAAGCGCGGTTGTTTTTACTTCCTGCGAGGCACTCTCTTTTGCTTCGGCAGCGGGAATTGTTGAACTTGTAGGTATCTGAATTTGCTTAAGCAGTGTCTTCCCTTTGCTTTCCACAATACTGATAGTCTGGGGCCCGAAATATACTGCTAGCACGCTCATTGCTTTTCTCCGCTCTTGGATAAACGCCTTCTGCTCTTTAGCCAACTATCAACTTCTCTGCGGTCAAACCTCCAGACTCCTCCTACTTTTATCCCGGAGATTTTTCCCATATGCAGCCAGTTATATATAGTTTGCTTGCGTAATTTCAAATAATCTGCTAATTCATCAACGTCGATAAGCCTTGTCATATATCTTCCCTCTTTTTACCTGAAAACAACATTGGTTTTAATTAGAACATAAAATATTTATTTTGTCAAGTGTTTTTTTAACTATTCTTACTCAAACTTACTTATATCAAAAGGGTAGATAATATTAGCAATGCAATATTATAATAAACTTACCTAGATTATAACTTTAATTAGTGCGTAAAAGGGTGTAACCAAGTAGAGAAAAAGGAATGAAATCTAGACATATAATTTTATAATAGATTTACTTAGATTATAATAAATTTGGGAAGTATTTACGGGGTATATTGATAATTAACCGTAGCATTAATACAAGCATTAACGCCTGTAGGAACTGGGCTAGGACAAAGATTGCGGCCTTGAACAACTACAACAACTTGCTGGTTTACAATTTGGCGTGGAAAACCAGTAGCAGGGTCATTATCTGTAATTGTACGGGTGTAAGAACCTGTAGGAGCAGGCACAGGCCAACTAGCGTCACCTGCAGTTATGCGGTCATAGGCATAGCTTATACCAGCCCAGGCAGCATAGTATGCCTGGATGCGGCTAATCTGATGATGGGTAAGCCTGGGGTGTGAACCTATGATATTTAAAACAACGTTTGCCAGGAAAACCGCCACAAGAATTATCCCTAAAACCACCACTAAAACAACCCCTCTTTTTTGCCTGTTGATTTTAATCATTCTTCCGTAAGGATATCTTGTACTCTGCATTAACCTGTTGCACGACTACGTGGCCTTCCCTGGCTAACCACCCTAAACTCATCAGGACATTATCACGCGGCTTATCTATGCCCTTGATTAGGCTGGATAGGCTAACTTCTCCGTGCTGGTCTAAAAAATGCCAGATATCTCCTGCTACTATTCCGATTTCAGTAATCATTTAATCTCCTTCAAGAAATATTTTATAGGCAATAATTTTTTTGTCAACAACTATTTCTTATTATAGTTTCCGCAGCGAGGACAAATTGAAA
>Ga0265297_10004113_pt1 | contig 24456 bp, 26 predicted proteins | sample Munlanlwell13791_FD_192502 | JGI IMG/M metagenome (GOLD analysis project Ga0265297, IMG submission 192502) | Leachate microbial communities from a municipal landfill in Southern Ontario, Canada - Leachate well 137-91 | ecosystem: Engineered > Solid waste > Landfill > Unclassified | place... | reverse complement strand
TTCATATTGATTAAACGAAAGACGGCATCTTTCGTTAATTAATTTTATTAAAAATATATTTGCTAAATTCAATATCCATAAAATCCGTCCTTATCCCCCCATGCCCTGAAGCTAAAATTGCCGCGCCATTAAAACTCTTCCCATCATCCGTAGCTTTTGCCACCTGCCTCCAAATTCCATTATTTTCAGCATCTATAAATAGCTTTATGTCCACTGTTCCATCCGGATTATCCTTTATTTCACTTTTCATCCCAATCCATTTTTTTATAGGCAATAAATTGGGAGTTTTGCTTCTATTGTAGGCTCCCGAAAAAATATTCGGAATATACGCCATTGTGTAATATTCACCCTTAATTTTCTTTTTTATTACCGCCGCCCCATCCACTCTTATCCCCGTATAATATACATTATCCTGGTCCTGATAACGGTTAAAAAAGAAAATTCCATTGGATTCATTTCTATTTTGGCTCGCAACGGCATTGTAGTTTACGATATAAAAATAACACTGTTGCTCGAAATTTTTTAGTTTTGCCGAAGTGACTAAGCGGAATATATTTTGAGGCAGAAACCCGCCATCGGTGCCGTCCGAATTATTATTGGCATAATCAACTTGCCACTTGGATCCCGACGCCAGCCTGCCGATATTTGTTGAACCGATTCCATTTTCCGTAATAAACACGGCGCCGGAACTAAGCCACCAAAAAGAACTCTTACTTTTAGACATTGAAGAAGCCTCCTCTAGGTAATCATTCCGATTAAAATTGTCTTCATAGGAATATGAGGAAGAAACGCCCGGAGCGAGCGTTCTTTTACTTGCAAGACGCTTAGCTAAAAAAGATAGCCCGATAGCGGCCGCAATAGCCGCTATCGCCAAAATGATTATTGGTAAATATTTTTTCATTTAACAGTTTTAACATTAATATCATTTATTGTTAGCTGGGAATTTGCGGGTTGCGGATCCCAAGTTTTTATGCCGATTCCTCCATTTGAAATAGAACCCGCAACTGCGGCATTCGACAAAACAGCTTGGCCATTTACTGAACATACAATACCGCTTCCCGAAACTTTTACGCCCAAAGTTATATTTTTAGCTCCGGAGTGAATATTGTACAGCCTAGTGGCTATTTTTTGATCAGAATTTTGAACGCGTTTTTCAATGGAAACGGAACCGTTCCTAAAGGAGCATCCGAGATAATTATTGCTATCTTGATACCTTGCTATTAAAGATACGTACTCGCCTTTATCCCAATTGCCTTTTAAAGTAAATTCATAGTCTTTCCATAAATAAGAACCGTCCAAATATGTCATTGAGCTTGTGGAGTTTGAGTTGCTTTTAGCTAAAAATACATTTTCATCATTAAAAACCCTGTCTCCCCATAAAGAAATCCAGTTAGTTAAATTTTGAAAAGATTCTTTGTAGGGCAAAGACTTAGCCTGGCTGGCTTCTAAACTATTTAACAAATCTGAAGCGGTTGTGTCCTTAAAAAATTCCATGCGCATTACTGTGTAAAAATTATCTATTTTCTTTCCCGCATAATTCCCTGTGTAATCAGTCCCTTGCACTGGCCTGAACTGAAAAAAAACCAAATTATAAACCTGTTTATAAAGCTTCATTAAAACATTTTGAGCCTCCGGATAGTTTGAACCAACTTGGCCAAAATTATTAAAAGGAATCGCAAAGGCATAAATTTCTTTTCCCAACTCTTTCTCCATTTTTTCTTTGGCCGATTTTAAATCATGGTACACCCTGGCCTCAAATTCTTGGTTTGTTTCCAGCCGCCCTTTGTCAACCCGCCAAATTTTATTGGCATAATACGGCTGTAAATCACCTTGCGCATCAACCGGTATGCCGCGATGCCCCAAATAAGCATGCGCTTGGATTTCCCATCTTCCTGTCTCTTCGGCTTTTAAAAGTTCATCTTTAGTTAGGTAATAAGGGTTATATTCATTATTTAACGAGTATCCGGCAATAATAAACATCACTGCGTTGTATCCAATGGATTTTAAAATCGGATCCACGTTATAAAAAGAACTCTTTATCCCATCATCAAAAGTTAGAACAAAAGATTTTGCCGGAAGCTCTTTCTCGCCTTTTAAAAAAGCATAGAGGTCTTCAAGGGTAACCGTTTGGTATCCGGCCTTTTTTAAGGCAAACATCTGCTCCTTAAAAGACTGCTTGCTAACTTCCGTATCCCGAGTTGCGGTGTTGGGTATGGCATGATAAATCAAAACGGGAACAGTTTTTGCCGAGGAAGATTTATCTACATAATCCCTTTCATTATAAGAAAGAACATAGCTGTTAAAATCTTTGCCTAGATTCTTGCTATTAAGATAATCTTGTAATTTATCCTTTGCTAAAGTTGTAAGCGGTTTTTCATAAGCGGCTAAAACAGGGTCATAATATCGGGTTGATACGAAAACAAAAACTCCGATTGCCACAATAAGGATTATAAATTCTAATTTCTTGACCATATCATTTTTTTAATTGTAAACATCGAATAATAGACCAGCCACGAGAGAAAAAAAGTTGAAAACAAACTCATAAGCGGCCTATATATCCATCTGCTTTTATTGTAATCGTCTTTATTTTTAAGTTTATAGGCAAATCCAAAAAGAAAACCTATAAAAACAATTCCCGCAAGATAAGCGATTCCTGAAGCAATGTTGCCCAGAATCGGAATATATACTAAGTGCCTAAAAGCTATAAATGGGCTCACAAAAACAAATACTATATGCAGATAATAAATTAATGCGGGTAAAATAGGCTTTCTCCAATAAAATCTGCCGGTAAAAAAAATATTTCTGATAAAACTTTTTTTCCACCTTACTTGCTGTTTAAAAACGCGGCTAAAGTTGTCCGGCACATTTGTCCATGCTCTCGCTGAACGCGTATAAACAATTTTCCAGTCTCGCGCTTCATAATTTTTTATTTTTATAAAAGGCGAATCCGCGTATCTTTCCTTCAGTTTTTTTTCCAAAACTCTTGAACCCAAGACAAATCCCGTTAAAGTTCTATCGGTTGCGAATCTAAACTCTTGCCCCAAAAAAGCGTCGTTCTCCCAAGCCGGTATATAATTAAAGATCGCTTCTTTTCTAAAAACCGCCAGGGGCCCTGAAACGCAAGTTACGGCCCCAAAATAACTTTCAAAAGCTTTTCTGACGCTAAACTGCCCCTCATACCAAGAATCTTGGATTTTTGTTAAAAAATTTTTGCCGGCATTCATAGCCCGGCAATGTCCGGAAACCGCTCCGATCTCCGAATCGTAATTTAAAATATCAACAATCCGCGCAATTGCATCCGAGGCTATTACCGAATCACTGTCGGTAAAGGCGAATATTTCCCCCTTTGCTTCAAGCATCGCCCGTCCCAAAGCCTTTTTTTTGCCAATATTTTCTTCCAAATTAATAAGCTTTATTTTTTTTCTTTTTGCAAATCTTTCCAAGACCGCTTCCGTGCGATCGGTCGAACCGTCATTTACAACTATAATTTCTTTATTTTCGTAATCCTGGTTAATCAGCGATAATATGCATTCTTCTATTACTCTTTCTTCATTTTTAACGGCAACCATCAAACTGACCAACGGCCTTTTTTTATTTTTAAATGCGTTCTCCTTTGCCAAAATATAAGGATCCTCATATCGTTTAAGAGCGACAAAAAACACCAGAAAAATTATGAAAGTTACCGTTATGCCATAAGCATAAAGAAATAAATTAACATTATCGGTTAAAAATAAAAGCTTGCCGCTTACAATTAGGAGCAGAGAGAAAGTAATTAAAAAGGCGGCAATCTTATAAGCAACACTTTTTTTCATATAATAAATAACTAAATGAAAAATATTTGAGTTCTTTCTCCAAAATTCGCCACATAATACTACAATCAAAAAGGTATGTCAAGTTTGGGGAGCTAAAAAAAATAAAAAAATATACTTTTTTAGAATAAAAATTCTGGAAAAATATAAATTACAAATAAAAAAATATTGGAACTAAAAAACCGCCTTTTTCAGGCGGTTTTTTTTACAGTAAGCGGTTAAATTTCAAATCTCGCAAATCTTCCGATTTTTATATTTTCTCCAATAACGCCAATCTTTTGCTTTACCAAATCATCAATTGTCATTTCTTCATCTTTTATGAATTTTTGTTTAGTAAGGCATGTCTCTTCAAAAAACTTCTGAAGCTTTCCGTTCACGATATTGTCAATAATATTTTGAGGCTTTCCGCTGCCGGCAAACTCTTGAGTATAAATTTCTCTTTCCTTCTGAACCACTTCTTGCGGCACAGATTCCGGAGAAAGATATAGAGGGTTTAAAGCCGCGATATGCATCGCGATATCGCTTGCCAGTTTTTTAAAGTCCTCATTTCTTGCCACAAAATCAGTTTCAGAGAGGAGCTCAACCATTACGCCCATTTTATTATTGCTATGAATATAAGTCGCGACAACGCCTTCGCGCGTTTCGCGCTCCTCGCGCTTGGAAGCTTTGGCGATTCCCTTTTTACGAAGAGCCTCGGCGGCTTTTTCCAAGTCGCCCCCAACTTCTTCTAAAGCGTTTTTACAATCGACGATTCCCGCGCCCGTCATTTGGCGGAGTTTTACTACGAGTGAATTATCCATAGAAAGCAAAAATTAGGAATTAAGAATTGGAATTAAGGATTCCCTGATTCCTTATTCGTTATTCCTGATTCTTTTTTTTGTTTTTCTTCTTCCATTTTTTTAACCTGTTCGCGCGCGCCCTGAAGATTTTGGCCATCGCGGAACGCTTCGGCTACAAAGTCAACCATCATGGCGACTGATTTTACCGCATCATCATTAGCCGGAATTACATATTTTACCCCGCCTATATTAACATTTGTATCGCAAACCGCAATGACCGGTATGTTCTTTTTTGCAGCTTCCTGAAGAGCGGTTTTTTCAGTCTTAATATCCATTATAAAAATCGCAGTCGGCATTTTGTCTAATTTTACCAAGCCTTCAAATTTTCGGCGCAAATCTTCTATCTCTTTACCAAATTCATTTTGTTCGCGTTTAGTATATTTTTTAAGTTCGCCTGTTTCGCGTTTTTTCAACAAATCCATAAACCGCTCAACTCTTTTGCGAACAGTCCCGAAATTGGTGAGGGTCCCGCCAATCCAGCGTTCGGAAACATACGGCATTCCGCATTCCGTTGCTTTTGCTTTTATTGAAGCCTGCGCTTGTTTTTTTGTACCGACAAAAAGAAGGGTTCCGCCTTCCATCCCTAATTTGCGCAAATATTCAGCGGCTTCCTCCATTTTTTTCTGCGTGATCTCCAAATTTACAATGTGAACTCCACTTCTTTCGCCAAAAATAAAAGGCTCCATACTAGGGTGCCATTTTGACGTGCGGTGCCCAAAGTGGACGCCGGCTTTTAACATCTCCAAAAGAGATGGTATATTCATATAATTTTCCGCCACTCCGCCATAATTCCTATATTGCAAATCGATATAGAAAGACGCGGGGTGTGTGGGATTAGTTATTTAAATTTTATACCAAATTATCATATATTAAAATACTTGTCAACCAGCCTATAAAAAAGAACCCGAATAGCTCGGGTTCTCTCATTTTAGGCTTTTTTATTTACTAAATGCCCCCTAATGTCCTTAATGGCCTCCTCAAGCAAAGCAACCTGATGTGCTCCATAATTTTTAATAGCCGGCATTTTACCCTTAGATCCGAGCTGAATCTCCAGATCTCCGTCAAAATTTCGCCTATAAATGATCATTGGAGTCCTTTGTTCGTCTCCGATATTCAAGCTGTATCTTATTTCCTGATAATATACATCCCTTATCGTTGTCTTAACAACATTATTATTAATGACTACGGTCGGGATAGGCGCAAGGGGTTTTGGCTTTATTTGAGCGGTAAAATTCTGATAAATAATAAAAATTACCAAAATAAGGATAAAACCGACATAAATTTGCAAAAAGAGCATATTCCCTCTCCTTTTTGGCGAGCTTTTTCTTAAAATTACGCTTTCGTTGACATATTGTCAATGTTATGATAAAGTATTGGATATTAAAATAATTTAGCTGATATGAAAAAAGATATACATCCAACTTATTTCCCTAAAGCCAAGTTTACTTGCGCGTGCGGGACTGAATACGAAATAGGTTCAACCGTAGAAGGTATGAGTGTTGAGCTTTGTTCCGCGTGCCATCCTTTTTACACCGGAAAACAAAAAATAGTTGATACCGCAAGACGGGTTGAAAAATTTAAAGCTCGCGCGGAAAAAAAGGGAACCGACACAAAGAGCAAAGCGACAAAACATGCTGAAAAGAAAGCTAAAAGAGCCGCTAAAACAAAAGTTGTAAAGAAAGAAAAATAAATTTTTAAATTTCAATAATAAAATCCGCTTCGCTTGAGGCGGTTTTATTTTAAAGAACATTTGGAGTAAAATATTGTTATGGATAAAATGGAAGGAATAAAAAAACGCATAATGGAACTGGAGCCGCAATTATCCGATCCGGCTGTCTTTTCTAATCCAAAGAAAATGCAAGAAATAAACCGGGAATACGGAAAACTAAAAAATATTTTAAACTTGGCGGAAAAAATTGATGCCATAAACCGCGATATAACCGATTTGGAAAATACAGCCGACCCGGATTTAAAAGCTATGGCGGAAACAGAAATCCCAGCCCTTAAAACAGAAAAAGAAAAATTAGAAAAAGAGCTGGAAGCAATTTTAATACCAAAAGATCCGCTGGACGAAAAAAATATTATCGTTGAAGTCCGGGCGGGCACAGGCGGGGACGAAGCGGGACTTTTTGCGGCCAATCTTTTTAGAATGTATTCGCGGTTCGCGGAAAATAAAGGCTGGAAAACAAAAATTATTTCTTCAAACCGCACGGATATAGGCGGGTTTAAAGAAGTTGTATTTGAAATTGACGGGGAAGGGGCTTACAGCTGGTTAAAGTACGAATCCGGCGTGCATCGCGTTCAAAGAATTCCTGAAACAGAAAAAAATGGGCGCGTACATACGTCCGCCGCTACCGTTGCGGTAATGCCGGCGGTTGATGAACTTGAATTTGAAATAGATCCGAAAGATTTAAAAATAGAAACTTCAACGTCGCGCGGACATGGTGGGCAATCGGTAAATACAACTTATTCCGCAATTCGCCTCACCCATATTCCCACCGGACTCGTAGTAGTCTGCCAAGACGAAAGAAGCCAGCAACAAAACAAAGCAAAAGCTATGGAAGTTATGCGCGCCCGGCTTTACGCTTTGGAGTTAGAACGCCGCAAAAAAGAAGAAACGGAACTCCGCCGATCTCAAATCGGCACAGGCGACCGCTCAGAAAAAATTCGCACTTACAATTATCCCCAAGATAGAATTACCGACCATCGCATTAAAGAATCATGGCACAATATTGTAAATATTTTGGATGGCGATTTGGAGCCGGTAATAGAGAAGCTTCGCGCGGCAGGAGCTGATAAATTAAAAGCCGACGACACTGATTAATGCGCCGCGCGGCGCATTTTTTTTATTTTCAAAATGCGATAAAATGAATTCATATGAATATAAAAGAAGCGCTGAATTTTGGCGCAAAACAATTAAAAAAAACCGCTCAAAAAAATAGCTCTCCCCTTTTAGACGCCTCAATTTTATTATGCGAAGCAATAAAAAAACCGAAAGAATTTATTTACAGTTATCCCGAAAAAAAATTAAGTTCCAGCCAGGAAAAAAAATATAAAAATCATATTTTACGCCGCGCAAAGCACGAGCCCCTGGCTTATATCATTAATAAAAAAGAATTTTACGGCTTTGAATTTCTGGTAAATAAATCTGTTCTAATTCCCCGCCCCGAAACCGAAACGCTCATCTCCGCCGTCCTCCCGACTATCGGATTTCCGACTTCCAATAGTAAAACAACAATTGTTGACGTTGGCACGGGAAGCGGAGCGATTGCCATAACCTTAAAAAAATTATTGCCAAAAGCACAGGTTTTTGCCTCAGATATAAGCCAAAAGTCCCTTGCGTTAGCCAAAAAAAATGCTAACCGCCTTGGCGCAAAAATAACTTTTAAAAAAGGAAGTCTTTTCTCCCCTTTCCGTCCCCGACTATCGGATTTCCGACTTCCGATAGTGATAACTGCCAATCTTCCATATCTTTCTCAAGCGGAGTGGCGCGAGGCGCAGCCCGAGGTTAAAAAATATGAACCAAAGGGCGCATTGATCGGCGGAAAAACCGGCACAGAAATTTATGAAAAACTATTTAAAGAAATCGCCTGTTTATTTTATCCTTCCGATGCCCGAAAGGCATATCCAAATCCGGATTCCCGCATTCGCCCATTCAAAGCGAATGGAAATAATGCTGCAATGCATTTATTCATTGAGATCGGGTATAACCAAAAAGCGCCAATCATGAAGCTTTTAAACAAGATTCTTCATCCGAAAAAGATCGAGACCTTTAAAGATCTCGGAAAAAAGTGGCGGACAATCCACGCCGTACTGATTTAAAAATAGCGGCCGAGGCCGCTATTTTATTTTTGAGTTGTTTCAGTATTTTCAGTAACTGTTATTTTTTCTATCCCCGTTACAACCTGCACCCAAGTCACGCCTCTGTTAAACTCTATCTCTTTCCCGTTTTTATCATAAAATTTTAATCGCGACCACCTGTCTTTTTGCTCCCAAGTCGCCTCCATCCTTTTTCCATCCTGAAAAATCAATGCCTCACCCGTCCCGATTGTATCAATATGCCGTCTGCTTTTTTCATCAATTACCGTAATATCCGTAACCATCACCGCTAAATTTTTTGCAGTAATTATATTCCCTTCCAAATCCCTATCAGCGGAAGTCGGATTTGCGGCATAATGCCTTATATAATTATTTTCCGCTTTATTATATGCCCAAATCACGTTATAAGTTTTACTAATGCTGAAATCCACAGCCACAGATTTTTGATTGCCACGCTCTTTTTCTCCCGCTTCATCTTTAAACTTCCAAGGAGAAAAATCCAATGTCTGGTCGGTTAATTTTTTTTCTCTTGCTTTATCCAAAAGCGTGGAAGATGTATAGGCGTTGTGCGGAGCAAATCTGTCCTTGGCCCGCCAAAAGTATTCCGCAGACGAATCCATATTTAATTTCCAAATATTTTGATCGCCGGCAATGATTCCCAAAGCTTCCGGGCTTCCGCCAAAATGGCCATAAAGGGCCGGGAAACCCATTGCCCAATCAATAAAATAAGGGCGCGCGCTTCTTACGGGCCCGATTTTTTCTATAATCTCGGCGGAAGAAAAGACTGCCATAAATCTGGTAATACCGCCCTCTACCGGAGCCTCAAAGACCAGACCTGCCTTAGTTATTCCTGATTGCGGCCTGGCCTCAAACATATTATCTATCATTATTGCCGCAGGATATTTTTCCGCCTCACCCTCTTGCATATAAACGCCATCCAGCATCCTCTCAACACCCTGTTTTTTCACCATATCGCCTAAAATATTTTTTCCGGAAACAAAAAACGGCCGGATTCCATCAATAAATATAAGAACCGCGGCCGCCATTGTCCACAAGATAAATAATGTGAAAAGAATGATGTTTTTAGTCTTGATTTTTTTATTCATTTTTATAATATTAGCCTTTATAGACCAACATTATCCCCCATTCTTGCAACTTACTCCTTGGGCTCCTCACCTTCTTCGCCTTCCTTCTTCGCGCCGGTTACTTGAACCGCTTCTATTGCGGCTTTTTCGTCTTCAGCTGTAGCAATTGGAGCCTCTTCTGCCATAGGTTGGGAAACGGTAGCGATCACGGCTTCGGCTTCATCAACCGCAGTTACGCCCTTAGGCAATTTGATATCTTTTACCAAAATCTGGCTATCAAAATTAATTAAACCGGTAATATCAACTTCCAATTCGTTTATTAAATCGGCAGGCAAAGCTTCAATCGCAAGCGTGCTTCTGCCGGCTATGAAAACTCCGCCAAGATCTTTTACGGCCGGGGCCTCGCCAATAAACTTTAATTCCACTTCGGCTTCTATTTTTTGTGTCATTGATACTTGCCTTAAATCAGCGTGTATATATTTGCCGGTCAAAGGATGAATTTGAATGCCGGTTATAAGAACATTATATTTTTTTCCATCTAACTCTAAATCTACGAGAGAAGATTCGCCGGCTTCTTCATAAGCCTTAGCAAATTCATTATAAACCAAAGCCAAGCTCTGATTTTTAATATCAGGACCGTAAAGCTCGGCAGTTATATTGCCTTCTGTCCTTAAATTATTTGATTTTTTATCCCCCCTGGCTATTGCCTTAAGAAAAACTGACATAAATTTACAAATTAGTTTAAAAAATAGGAATTTAGAAAAAAATTCTATAAATATTAAGATAACATAAAAGCCAAAAAATGTCAATTTTTACGGCTTATAAATATAGCTAAATTCAATTATTATATATTAAGGGCTCCTTAGGCGGGCGGATTCTAATATTCCTATCATTAAAAATTTGGATAAAAGAGAGCTGCCCCCCAAACTGATAAAAGGCAAGGCTAAGCCGGTGACCGGCATCAACCCCAGGTTCATTCCAATATTTATAATGGCTTCGCTTGCGAAAATAATCAAAAACCCAACACATAAGTAAGCGGTGAAGTTATCGCCGCTTTTTTTTGCCATAGAAAGAATCCTCAAAAAAAGCAAAGCAAAAAGTCCCAAAACTATTGCTGTAATAAAAAAACCCATCTCCTCGGCAATCAACGCAAAGATAAAGTCCGTGTGCGTTTCCGGCAAAAATCGGAGTTGGCTTTGCGAGCCGAATCCCAGCCCCTTCCCCCAAAACCCGCCCGAACCTATGGCGATGATAGCCTGTTTAATATTATAGCCGCTTCCCAAGGGATCCAAGTCCGGATTTATAAAGACTTTAATTCTGTCTTTTTGGTAAGGCGCCAAAACAAAAAACCATGCTATTACGGCAGTAGATATAAAAATCAAAAACATTGCCAAAAGATGTTTTTTTTGCACCCTGGAAACCAAAAGCATTCCCAGCCAAATTAAAAATAATATTATAGATGATCCCAAATCCGGCTGAAGCATTACCAAGCCGATCATTATCATTGCCGGGAAAAAACTTTTAAAAATATCCCTAAAAGTAAAAAGGTTGCGCCCTTCTCGGGAAAAATATTCCGCTAAAAAAATCACCAGAATTATTTTTACAACCTCAACGGGCTGAAAGGTTAACGGCCCTAAAACAAACCAGCCCGTTGTTCCGCGGAGGGCGCGGCCAAAAATCAATACGCCTACCAGGAGCAGAGCGCCGGCCAGATATAAAATATTTTTTGCGTTTCTTAATTGGCGATAATTTATTATCGCAGAAATAGTTAAAACTAAAATTCCCAGCACAAAGGTTATTGCCTGTTTTTTAAAATTTAAAAAATCCGAGCTCGTCCTTGCCAAGTCGGTGCTATATATGGCAACTAAGCCTACAACGCTTAAAATAAAAGCAGGCAAAATAATCAGCCAATCAAATTTTCTGAAAAAATTTTCTCTTAGATCCATATTTTTTAATTAACCTTATCATTTCTAGGTCTCTTCCGCAAACACTTGACAAGTTATCAACAATATAGTATCTTGCGAATAACGTACTTTCTGAAAAGGGGGAAATAATGAGTCTGATAGCCGTAAAAGATGCTGTGGTATATCTGCACCATCTCCTTAAACCTCCCTCTCAAAAACCTGCAATTGCGCGACCATGGGGAGCTTCTTTGCGAGAACCGTTGAATGACCTGATAATCCAAAAATTCTCTGCCAGAAATATGGAAGTTGGCCGCTTTGGCTACATCGCGCCTTGGGCTGTTTATTTTGCAAAAGGCAGATACTTTATCCGATGCGATTTCGTGGTATTCAACGCTCCCGGCGGAAGAGTGAAGATTAAAATAAAAAGATTTTCAAAAGATGCCTGCGGCTTCCGCATTTATGACAATTCCATAATGAACACGATTATGCCCGGCACCTATGACGAACTGGACCTTCAATGCCTCATTATGAAAAATCCTGGATAAAACCAGGATTTTTTTATTAAAATAAAGCCGGGAGCTACTTCATTGATTTAAAGGAATTTTCATCAAAAATATTTAATTCCGGTACAACTTCATATTTTGTAATTGATGGCAAGCCTTCATAAAATTGCATCTGCAAATCTCGCGTTTCACCCGCAGAAAAATTCTCCGCCGTAAGATAATTAATGCTTACAAGCTCATCGCCTCTCCAGAGAATTCCATAAAACCCAACCGACCAAAGAGAATACGCCGTATTGTTTGCCGCTTTAAAGGAGAGGGTTGAAATATCTTTTTTATTTACGGAAGCGGAATTAAAAGCTTTATCGCTTATGCCAATATTCAGATGCTCATCGCGCCACTTGGAGTAATCGGAAATTTCATGCGGATTTATTCTATGGTATTTTAAATTATTAATGACTAAACGGATATTTCGCGGCCGGAAGGGTTTTTCAACCCCTAATTCCGTTATGTATTTGGTTTCCCCGGGCAAAACAAATCCTTTCTTCACTTCTCCGGAAAGCCCCTCGCCAACAAAACTGTAGTCAAAATTCGCCCACCATTTTTCATTAGGATTTAAAATTTTTGCCACAAAGTCATAGCGGCCGACGCCGGAAGAAAAAACCTCCGGCTCGGAAAAATTTATATTTGAGGCGGCGATACCGGCCAGGGCGTTAGGATTTACTTTAATTTGCAAAATTGTCTTTAAATTTGCCCGTTCTTTCGGTCCGGAAATAAAAGCCCAATCAATTAAGCCCCACAAAGAGTACAATAAAAAAATACCGGCAATGCCTCCGATTGTGCCGATTAAAATTTTTCGCAAAAGTTCTTTATGCGACAAAAACCAATAGCTGACGGTCAGCTCCTGCTCCGATAATTTTTCGCCCTGATTATTTGGATTTAAAAAATTTGTTGGCACAAGTTTTGCGATAAGCTTAGTTGATTTTATTATATCATCTTTTTATTTATAAAAAAACCGCTGAAACCAGCGGTTTATATGCGGATATAAATCCATACTATATAGGCAGCTGCGCCGAACAGTATTACATAGAATATCCAATCGCCGAGCGCCATTTTTCCTCCTTTCTATATTTATTACAAGAAAAAAATATCATTGTCAACCCTTGCACCTGTTTTGAAAATATGATAAAATTTATATGTATTAATGATTTTAAAATTGTAAAAATTACTAAATTACCAGAATCTTATGGCTAAAGAAAAACCTAAAAAAGACGGCGCTTACGGCGCGGAGCAAATTACAGTTTTGGAAGGATTGGATCCTGTGCGAAAACGGCCGGGCATGTACATCGGCTCAACCGGAGAAACCGGCTTGCATCATTTGATTTGGGAAGTTGTGGATAACTCAATAGATGAAGCCATGGCGGGATATTGCAACCATATTACAATCACAGTTTTGCCCAACAGCATGATTTCCGTAGAAGATAACGGGCGCGGAATTCCTGTTGATTTGCATCCAAAATTTAAAGTTTCCGCTTTGGAACTCGTTTTAACCAAACTTCATGCCGGCGGCAAATTCGGCGACGGCGGTTACAAAGTTTCAGGCGGCTTGCATGGTGTCGGCGTTTCTGTCGTAAACGCGCTTTCCACCCATCTTAAGGCCGAAGTTTTTCACGATGGAAAAGTCTGGGAACAGGAATATAAAATCGGCCGGCCGCAAGGAAAAGTAAAGTCTGTCGGCAACACTAATAAGCGCGGAACAAAAATAACCTTCCAGCCGGATGAAACGATTTTTGAAACGATAGAATTTGATTGGAAAACAATTTTGGACCATGTCCGCCAACAGGCCTATCTTACAAAAGGCATTACAATTAGTATTTACGATAAGCGAGAAGGCCAGAAAAAATCCTATAACTTCTATTTTGAGGGCGGCATAGCTTCTTATGTGAAACATCTAAATCACAATAAGGATAAAAAACATCCTAATGTTTTTTATATTGAAAAAGATGCCAAAGAGGAGGGTGTGGGCACAGTTGAAGTCGCCGTGCAATATACAGATGAATATAAAGAAACGATTTTCACTTTCGCGAATAATATCTACAACCCGGAAGGCGGAACGCATATGATTGGTTTCAGAAGCGCCTTAACCCGCGTCTTGAACAATTACGCAAGAAAGCAGGGATACCTTAAAGAAAAAGATGATAATCTCTCAGGCGAAGATTCGCGCGAAGGATTAACCGCAGTTATTTCGATAAAAATAAAAGATCCGCAATTTGAAGGGCAAACAAAAGCCAAGCTCGGCAATCCGGAGGTCAGAACCGCGGTAGAAGCGGTTTTCGCCGACGCTTTTGCGACATTTTTAGAAGAACATCCTAAAGACGGGCAATCTATTTTGGAAAAATGTATTTTGGCTGCCCGCGCCAGATTGGCCGCTCGCGCCGCTCGCGAAACAGTCTTGCGTAAAGGCGCCTTAGAAGGTTTGACTCTCCCCGGCAAACTCGCCGACTGCTCATCACGCACTCCGGAAAATTGCGAATTATATATAGTAGAGGGCGATTCAGCCGGAGGCTCGTCAAAGCAAGGCCGTGACCGCCAATTTCAGGCAATTCTTCCCCTGCGCGGAAAAATATTAAACGTGGAACGCGCCAGATTGGACAAAATGCTTTCGAATAATGAAATAAAATCGCTAATCATTGCTTTGGGCACCAACATTGGCGAGCAATTCAATATGGAAGGGCTTCGCTATCACCGAATTATAATTATGACCGATGCCGACGTTGACGGCGCGCATATCAGAACTCTGCTTTTAACTCTTTTCTACCGCTATTTTCCAGATCTTATCACCAAAGGCCATATCTACATTGCCCAACCGCCGCTATATCAAATCACAATAGGCAAAAATAGTTGGTATGCTTACAGTGACGAACAGAAAGAAAAAATCTTGGCTGAAAATCAGGCGACGGCAAAGAAAAAAGATCTAAAAAAGAAAACCAAAGCGGAAAAAATGGAAGATGATGAAGAGGAAAAAACCGAGGTTAAGGCTAATATTCAACGCTACAAAGGTTTGGGAGAAATGAATCCGGAACAGCTTTGGGAAACAACAATGAATCCCGCGAACCGCGTCCTAAAACGCGTTGCGGTTGAAGATGCCGCGGAAGCGGAAGAAGTGTTTGTGGTTTTAATGGGAGACGAAGTTGCTCCTCGAAAGCGCTTTATTCAGACGCATGCAAAATCAGTAAAAAATTTGGATATATAATCTTTGGCAAAAAAGTCCTCCGGTTACCGGAGGACTTTTTATATTTGCATCTTTTTCGCCTTGTCTGATACCATAATATTAGGAGGTGCCGAGATGAGGTACTGTGTCGCAGTTCTTTTGTCTATCTTGTTCTTTTCATTTTCAAATGTAGCCACTGCCGATGTTTCCAACAACAAATCCAAATCTATTAAGAAACAAAATCAAGAAAAACCGGAAGTCGTCGTAAAAAAAGACTATATAGCAATTCAAGCCTCTAAGGGGGTATATATCTATTTACTCAAAGAAAAACGCTCCGAATTTCTTACGGGAACCATACTTAACGGAGAAAAAGCTGTCCTCCGAGTCATTCTTGATAAAAACGATAAGCCAATAGTAATCGTCCTAATGATCAAAGACGAGCAAGGGAATATTCAGCAAATGGCTTTGAGGAGAAACGAAAGAACGGAAGACACCTATAAAAAAATGGAAAAATACGTAGCTGATTTTATCAAAGAGTTTGAAGTCAAAGAAATCCTCCGCGACAGACAAAGTATCTAATCCCGCCCCCACGGGATTTTTTAAATTTGCAATTATTAGTCGAATTCAAGCCAATGCGCTTTTATTTTGCCTTATTTTAGATAATTTTATCTCCCCTTGACTGGCAACTATTTATATGTTATATTTTACATATAAAAACAAAGGCCAAAGGGCCTTTTTAAAAACCGGAAAAAAACAGGTTTGTAGCAAAATAGGAAGTATTTTTCCTATAAACCACAAATCTACAATCATATGAATAAGATTTGGAAGTATGTTTTAGAGTCAAAAACTGAACTAAAAAAAGTAGCCTGGCCGACAAAAAACCAGACCATAAACTATACAGTTTTGGTTATTGCTATTTCACTTGGAATTGCAGCTTTTTTCGGAATTTTTGATTATTTAATTTCTTACGGATTACAAAATTTGATTAACTTGTTCAAAAAATAAGGAGGGAGTTTAGCCGGCTTTTCCGTATCTATATACGCTAAACGCTGATTGCTAAACGCTAAATATTATGGCCAAACAAACGGCACAATACGGCCGCAGATGGTATGCGATACATACCTACTCCGGCTACGAAGAAAATGTTGCGGAAAATTTAAGGCAGCGCGTGGATTCTTACGATATGCAAGATAAAGTTTTTGATATTTTAATTCCCACCGAAAAAAAGATTAAAATAAAAAACGGAAAAAGGCGCGTTGTTACGGAAAAAATCTTTCCGGGATATGTATTGGTTGATATGGTTGTAACCGATGATTCTTGGTACATGGTTAGAAACACTCCAAGCGTTACCGGCTTTATCGGCACCGGCACAACTCCGACTCCCCTCTCCGACGAAGAAGTGAAAGCGCTTCAAAAAAGAATGGGTATTGAAGAGCCTCAATATAAAATTGATGTTGAGGTTGACGAACCGGTTAAAATTGTTGACGGGCCGTTTAAAAATTTTGAAGGAAAAATCAATGAAATTGACAATGAACGCGGAAAAGTTAAAGTATTGGTTTCTATGTTTGGCCGCGAAACGCCAATTGAATTGGATTTCTTACAAGTTAAAAAGATTTAATGCGGATTTGCCAACGCTTCTATGGCATTTCCGAAAAATATATGGCTAAAAAGCTAAAAACAATTATCAAGCTGCAGATTCCGGGCGGGGCGGCAAACCCAGCGCCTCCGGTCGGGCCTGCGCTCGGTCAGCACGGGTTAAATATTTCTGAATTCTGCGCAAAATTTAACGATGCCTCCAAAGAAATGCGCGGGGACGTCGTTCCGGTAGAGATTTATGTTTACGAGGACAGGACATACACCTTCAAATTAAAAACTCCCCCGGTTCCGGAATTATTGAAAAAAGCCGCCGGAATTCAAAAAGGTTCTGCCAAACCGCATATGGAAAAGGTTGGTAAAGTTACCATAGCTCAAATCCGTGAAATTGCGGAAAAAAAGATGCCAGATTTAAACACCGCCAACGTTGAAGCCGCCATGAGAATGGTGGAAGGAACCGCAAAGCAAATGGGTTTGGAAGTAAAAGGATAAATTTTAAATTATAAATAATTAAGTATTGTGGGACCTACCTACTGTAGGACACTCGGTGTCCTACAGTTATCCACACCGCTCTCCAAAAAAATGGAATTGCGGCGCAGGCGGGGTTTGAACCACGATAAATCGTATGGCGAAAGCCAAAGAAGAAAAAAAAACGGCAATATTTGACCGCAGCAAAAAATATTCTGTAGAAGACGCAATAAAGCTTTCTCGCGAATTATCAAAAGCAAAATTTGACCAATCCGTAGAACTTCACGCTAATTTAGGCATTGATCCGAAAAAAGGCGAAGAACAAGTAAGAGGTACAGTAGCCCTCCCCCACGGAACGGGCAAATCCGTCCGCATCGCCGCTTTTGTGCAAGGTGCGGCCGAAAAAGAAGCTAAGGATGCCGGCGCAAATATCGTAGGCGGTGAGGATCTGATAAGCGAAATTAAAACCAAAGGCAAAATTGATTTTGATGTCGCAATTACAACTCCCGATATGATGCCTAAAATCGCGGCCTTGGCAAAAATATTAGGCCCGAAAGGCTTGATGCCTTCTCCGAAAAATGAAACCGTAACTACAAAAATAAAATCAACCATAGAAGGCTTAAAGAAGGGTAAAATCGTTTTCAAAAATGATGATACAGCCAATGTCCATGTGGCAGTCGGCAAGCTTTCCTTTGATGACGCAAAACTCACTGAAAACATTAATGAATTCCTGACAATCCTTAAAAAATCAAAGCCGGCTTCGTCAAAAGGGGTATTCATAAAAAATCTCGTGCTTTCAACTTCTATGGGTCCGGGAATAAAATTGGAAGCTTAAAATCTACAAGACTAACGAAAAAAACTCCCACTTTGGGAGTTTTTTGATTTGCACGAATATTCATAATCTTCTAAAATACAATTAGAATTAAACTAAATAGTATAAAAAACTCATTTGAACAAAAATCCACGGAAATACCGGAAGAAGGCATTGATATATCATTTGATGACGATTCTGAAGAAGTTATTTTTGAAGATGTAAAAATAACGCCTGAAGCCGCCAAGATCATTGAATATTATGATAATTTACGGCAACAAATAGCGGAATTAGAGATTCATCAGGCTAGCTACCGAGAAAGAGAAGAGCTCGACTACCTCAAAGATCAGTTAAAACTTTACGAAGAATTGGGAGGAGAAATACCCGAATTAATTTTATAAAATAAAAAATATGGAAAATCCATTTGATAAAAAAAATGAACAAGAAAAACCGTCGGAGGAAATAGAAAATAGCGCACCAGAAATGGCTGTAGTCGAAACAGAGATTTCACCTGAAGCCATGGAAGCAAATGAATACTTTGAACAGTTGCGCGCAAGAAAGCTGGAACTGGAAATTAAAGAGAATTTGACGCCCGAGGAGCAGGAAGAATTAAAGCTATTAAAAGAACAGGTCGAAGCATTTGATGATTTAGGAGGAGAAATTATAGATATAAAATAAATTCTATATTTATGTCAGAATATTTTCGCCCGAATTGGGATGATTATTTTATGGCGATTGCGAGAATTATCGCAACTCGCAGTACCTGCGACCGTCTGCGCGCAGGAGCGGTTTTGGTTAAAAATAAACGTATCATATCAACCGGCTACAACGGCTCGCCCCCGGGGCTCCCTCATTGCGACGGAGAAGCGGGCCATTTAATGGAGGAGGGGCACTGTGTCCGCACGATACATGCTGAACATAATGCTATTTTGCAAGCCGCTGCTACAGCCGGACAAACCACCGAAGGCGCTACACTTTATACTCTATATTCCCCTTGCATCCATTGCGCAAAATATATAATCGCCGCCGGAATAAAACGGGTGGTAATAGGAAATATTTACCGCAATAGTTCAGCGCCGGAATACTTACAAGAAGCCGGCCTACTGATAGATTTTTATAAACCCAATAATGAATGGAACGCTTCAATAAGAAAAATATTTGAAAACGATGTGGAAGAAGTAATCGCAAAAGAAGGTTCTGTGGTTTTAAAGGAAGAGTTAAAAAAATCTGATTTTAGCTTTAAACAAATATATTGAGTTTATGACAAAAATAATCGCCATAGTCGGAATGTGCGGCGCAGGCAAAAGCTTATTGGCTGACGAATTGGTTAAATTAGGCTGGGGTTTTGTCCGTTTTGGTCAAATTACCTTGGATATCGCCAAAGAACGCGGCGTTTCCGGTGAGGCCGCAGAAAAACAAATCCGGGAAGAAGTCCGCGCTAAACACGGGATGGGAGCTTTTGCGACTTTAAATATTCCAAAATTTGATTCCATACTCCTGGAAAAAAATCTTGTTGCCGACGGGCTTTACAGCTGGGCAGAATATAAAATTTTAAAGGAATACTATGGCGACCGCTTAGCCGTTGTTGCCGTCTACGCTCCGCCCGCCCTGCGTTACGAACGCATCTCAAAAAGGTTTTCCGACAAAAATGATACAGACTTGCGAAACAGAAATTTTACCAAAGAAGAGGCTCTCGCGCGCGACTGGAATGAAATTGAAAATATAGAAAAGGGCGGTCCCATTGCCATGGCTGATTATACGATTTTAAATACCGGCGAAATAGAAGAATACCAAAAAGAGATTAAAAAATTTATCAGCATTTATGCAAATTAAAATAAAACGTTTGGACAAAACGCTTCCTTTGCCTCAATACCAGACTCCGGGATCGGTGGCTTTTGACCTTTCTGCGGCATGCGATGCGGAAATTCTACCGGGTGAGATAAAACTTATCCCCACCGGCCTCATTATCACCACGCCGCCGGATTGCATGCTAATGCTTGCCTCACGATCTTCTTTGGCATTAAAAAAAGGATTGATGATGGGAAATGGCATCGGGATTGTTGACCAGGATTATTGCGGCCCAAATGATGAAATAAAAATCCAAGTTTTGAATATTAAAAAAGAGCCGGTAAAAATAGAAAAAGGCGAACGAATCGCTCAAGCTGTTTTCGTCAGGATAGAAAAACCTTCTGTAGAAGAAATAGAAAACTTGGAAAATTCGGAATCGCGCGGCGGATTCGGCAGTACGGCCGGTTATAAATAAAACGGTTACAATGGAAGAGAAAGTTTTAAAAATGCGGACCAATATCTCTCCCCTTCTTTCGCATTACGAACTGGGTGAATTTGTAGACCTTGCTTGGGCGGAGGGCGGATATACAAACGAAAATTATATTATAAAAACTTCCAACGGAAAGTTTTTTTTAAAAAAATATCTGCGTGTCTCCGATGAACGCGTAAACCGCGAACACAGGCTGCTTGATTATTTAAAAAACCAACGCTTTCCGGTGCCGCGGGTTATAAAAAACACCGCCGGCCTGACCTTAACTGAAATGGATGGCAATTTTTATACTTTCTTTGAATTTATCGGCGGACACACACGCGTACAAACAAATTCCGTAACAGAAGAAGAGCTTCGGAATATTGCAAAAACTCTTGCCGACTATCATTTTTTGGCAAAAAATATGCCGCTCTCCTTAGAGCCGATTATCCCCATTTTTAATAAAAATTCTTTGAATATTTTATATAACGAAGTGGTAACAATTTTGCGAAACCGCAGGGAGCTGGATGAATTTGACCAAGAAATAAATAAAATTTTAGCGCAAAAAATAAAAGAATTGAACGGCTTGGAGGATATGGATGAAGCTTCGTTGCCCTCGCTTTTAACCCATGGGGATTTTCATGCGGCTAATTTTAAATTCAATGAAAATGGCGAGATTACTGCGGTTTTTGATTGGGAGCTCTCCAAACACCAGCCACGCATCTGGGAGGTTCTTCTCGCAATGATGTTCTGCACAAAACTTGAATGGACCTGGAATTTTCATACTCCGATTGATTTTGAAAAAGCAAAATTATTCTTGCAGACCTACAACGCCTCAAATCCATTTTCCAAAACCGAAATAGAAGCCATCCCCTATTTAATGAAAGTTGCCTCCGCAGATCTTACCTGGCCGCTTAAAGAGCATTATATCCATAATAATTTTGGGTCAGATAGATTTTTACCAAAAAAAACCGAACACTGGTTTTTTTGGAATAATGAAAATATAAAAAAACTGCAGGGCATTATTAACGGCATCGCTTACTCCCAGCCAAAATTAATCTAAATTTATTTACTATCGGATTTCCGACTTCCGAAAGTAAATAAAAAACCTAGCCGAAACTAGGGTTTTTTCTTATTAGCGAAATTCCATGCCGCATCGGGGTACTTGCGGCGGAACTCCTCAATAAAAGGTATATAAGGCTCTATTAAAAACTTAAATGAAGAAAATTTATCGCAAAAATATGCAATCTCCTTCTCTTGATTCCAAAAAGTATTGCCGAACGCCAAATTTCCTGCTTTTACTTCGTAAAGGGCTCGCGCAAGATATCCTGCTGCCTCAACCGCAAAAAAGAATTGCGCATCTTCAGACACAGAATTAAGCGGCGCGCCTCCCCGCTTAATTTTTTCGGACTCGCGAACAATAGCAAACGCTTCGTCATAAAATTTTGCACTGGCTTTTGGAAAAATACTAAGCATTAAAGACAGCGCATCATCCTCTTTCGAGTCGTCTTCGCGGGTTTTTAAGTTCCAATCGACGTCACCCTTTAACGATATTCCTTCTGGAATATCATGAAGAGTGAAAGCAAGAGGAAGTTTATCGTAGCTTAGGACAGTTCCCGCTTCTTTTTCAATTCCCAGCATCAAGCCTCCCAAAAGTGGCGTATCAATCCCCGTGTGCTCAAGAATAGTTTCAGGCAAATTCTGCCCATTTTCTGAAAAGCCTAGGTCACGGCTGATCTTAGTGTATTGTTTGAATCTGGCATCCGCGCTCAAAGCGCTCGTCAGTTTGCGGCAAAACGCGGCAAAACTCATAATATTCAACCCGCCTTCAGTCTGGCATTTTGAAATAAATGACAGAAGCTTCTCTTTTGCTGAAAATTCTTTTGACTTTTGCCTATGGCAGATTGGATGAGATTTTTGGGAAACGATTACAACCCACCTATTATTTTCATCCCGTTCCGTAGGGAATCCTCCGGAAAGAAGCAACCTATCCATCATGTGTTTAATAACTCTTGTCGGAAGATTGATAAAAATTACTCCCAAATAGTTTGCAAACTGTGCCAAGTCCAGACGATACTCTTCACTAATAGAGACGTTCGCTCGCAAATATTCTATTAATCTGATTTTAACTTTTGCCGGATCTTGATGTATCAAGGGATTATAAAGCTTTTCCTTACCCACCCCCGCCTCCTTTGTTAAAAGACCTGATTTAAATTTATCTCCCAAAATAATCATCGTCAACAAAACGTCAACCCCCCCCGCAATCTGCAATTTTTCAAATAAAAATCTCGGGTAATCCCGAGATATAATTTACTCCTTTTCCTCCCAACGAGGATATTTTTGCATCAGCTCCTGAATTTGTGGAAGCCTTGGGCCGACCAATTCATTAAATGAATAAAAAGTCCGACAGAGAAGTTCTATATCGTCTTTCAGGTTGTGAAAAGTGTTAACGAAAGCAAAGTTACCGCGTTCTATTTCACAAAGGCTTTTACCGACAAAAGTAGCCACCACAACAGCCCACAGAAATCTTCCGGTGGTAGAAATTCCCGAAAACTTTTTACCGCTTAACCAAGCTTCATCCCTTTCTCTGGAAATCAGGTAAGCGCGCCTGATGTAATCGCGGGTATTTTTTGGGCTAAGCTTCAAAATTCTTTCAAAATCAGCCGCTTCTTCATCCAAATCTTTTTGTTTTCTATCCATCATGGCGACGTCGCCGTGCAGGGCTACCCCATAACCATAAATGGAAAAAGCCATAAAAATAGCTCCGGCATTGGCGGACAATTCCGGATAAAAGCCGTGAATCCTTTCCTGGGCAATCATTTGCGCGCCAAAGAAAAACTTCTGCTGAAGGTGCGTCAATACGGTTTCCGGAAAATGTTCGCCTTTTCCGGAAAATCCAAAAGCCCTGTTTCTCTTGGAGTATTTCACCCATCGTTTTATATTTGCCAGCATTTCGGAAACCAGCCAAGAAATTTCGTACATTTTGCTGATATTCAAGCCATTATCGTTTGCTTCCCAGAGCAATGACCTTTGCAGTTCAGTCCGCTCTTTGTTTTCCATTTGCCTACCTCCCAGGCTTGTTGTAAACTGGTTAAAGAACCTCTAATAATTTACCAGTTAAAATAAAAATATGTCAAACGAAAGGCGTATTTATACCTTGGAGGGATTAACGCCGGAAGTGCGGGCGGTGTGCTTTGCAAAATGCTCGCGCAGCCCGGAGTCATTTGATGAAATAGCCAAAGAACTAACCGAAGAAAAATCTTCCGAATTTCATGAAAAATGGGTTGTGGGCTATGGCCACTCTTCCGTTGCCGAGCACGCAATACTTTCTATTGCCATGGAAAATGTTTCTATCCTTGCGACAAAAGTTATTGAGGACAATCGGCTCGCTTCTTACACCGAAAAATCAACCCGCTATCAAATTTTTGATAAAAACAGATATTTAAAACCCGCAAAATTAATAGAATCACCCTTAGGCGCGATCTATCAGGATGCCGGGGATTTTCTATTTGATACTTACGAAAAGCTTTCCGCTCCAATGTTGGAATTTATAAAAAAACGCGAACCCAAGGGCGAAAAAACCGCGGAAAAAATGTACGAATCCGTTTGCAAAGCTAAAGTTTGCGACAATATCCGCTATCTTCTTCCCACGGCCACGCTTACCAATTTGGGAATGACCATAAATGCCAGGAACCTTGATTGGGCAATAACAAAACTTCTCTCCCACCCCCTGGAGGAAATCCAAGAAATCGGCGCCGGCTTAAAGTCAGAATCGGCAAAAGTTACTCCAACTTTGGAAAAATTTGCCGCACCAAATCCTTATTTAATAGAAACTCAAAAAGAATTAGGATCGCTTTCCAAATGGCTATACGAAAAAGAAACACCCACAGAAAATACCCCGGTAAAAATCGTGGACTACGACAAGGATGCGGAAAATAAGCTTATTGCCGCCCTCCTCTACAAGGGCTCAAACCTGCCTTACAGCCAAATTAAAGAAAAAGTGGATAAAATGCCAAGATCCATAAAAGAATTAATTATAGACGAGTCTATGAAGCGCAGGAGCCCGTTTGACAGGCCGCTCCGCGAACTGGAACATATTTATTATACTTTTGATATCTTGATGGATTATGGCGCCTTCCGCGACGTCCAACGGCACAGGA
>Ga0265297_10004112_pt1 | contig 24469 bp, 28 predicted proteins | sample Munlanlwell13791_FD_192502 | JGI IMG/M metagenome (GOLD analysis project Ga0265297, IMG submission 192502) | Leachate microbial communities from a municipal landfill in Southern Ontario, Canada - Leachate well 137-91 | ecosystem: Engineered > Solid waste > Landfill > Unclassified | place... | reverse complement strand
CCTTGCTATGCCGCAAAAAAGCGGATTTGAAATTTACGAAATCATAAAGAAAGAATTTCCGGATATAAAAATATTAATAGCCAGCGTTTTTCCTAAAAATGATCAAAAATTCTTTCTCCCCGATGCTGATGGGCATTATGATAAGTCAGAAGATCCGGCATCCCTAATTAAAAAAATTGAGAAACTTATAAATTTGAATTCTTCTTTATAACAATGGAAGGTTTAATTGATATTACCACGGAGAGGTTAATTATGTGTACTTATTTTATTTTTTCAAAAATTCAAAGTTTATGCGCTTGCCACCCCGAAGGAATATTTTGTCCGAGCATCCAAGAGAGAGAGAATTTTTGTTTTGCTAAGTTTACAAATTGCCCGTATTTTACAGCAAAAATACATAATAACGCTCAACTAAACCAAAAGGGAGGTGAATATGTCCGAGAAGAACTTGACTCTCAAGCAACTTAAAGAAGCGCTTGAGGAGTCTACTATTGCGGCAGGAGATATTATTACAGTAATAGCCGAAGCAAGTACAGCCGAAGGTTCGCAACCGCCGGAGGCAAGCGGGGACTCCGGAGCCGCTTAAATAGGTCCAGGGTTGGCATTCGCCAGCCCTGGATTCTTATATGGAAACTAATAATATGTGTCCATATCTGGTTGAGCTAAAGACGCAGATGTGCTGTAGCTGTCATCCTGAAGGCTGCTTTTGTCCCCATAGAGAAGAGAATCGCTATAGGCAATTTAGCCATTCAATTTATAACGGAAAGGCACACGGTTAGATTGCTGTAAGATTTCCGTGCCAATGGATATAGCGCAACAACTATTGACGCACAAGGGGCATCTGGCCATGTTAAGATTATTTTTCTAATCGTAAAGCGTAAATTATTGGATAGAGCCTTAGGCATAATAAAGAAATTTGATTCAGATGCGTTTTATGCAATCGAAGACGTAAGGGCGGTAGCGCGTTTGAATCAAGGTATATAGAGGAGAAAATATGTGCCCTTATTTTATTACTACAACGCCGATCAGTTTTTGTAGTTATTTCAAAAATAGATTATTCCATCCAGACAGTAAACGTAAAGAAAAATACTGTTTAGCAAAATTTACTAACTGTCTATTTTTCCAAACAGGTTTGGATTACTTAAAGATTGGTTTCTTAAAGAATGCAAAAAAATCATATTGTAGAATGTAATTTTTAATTATGAGAGGTATTGCTATGGATAAAAAAATTTATATTACGGCCGATAATTTTCAAAAACTCCAAGAAATTATAGACAATTTACGCCTGCTAGCAGATGTTTTAGAAAAAGAATCACTGGATAAATTAGAGGCAGAGTTAAGACGGGCGGCTATCATTGATCAAGATAAAGCACCCGGCGATGTAGTTACGATGAATTCCACAGTTTGCCTAATGGATATAGAGTCGGGGAAAGAAGAAACTTATAAGCTGGTTTATCCAAGAGACGCTGATATCGAAGAAAATAAAATTTCAGTTTTAGCGCCTATAGGAACAGCGATAATCGGTTATAAATCCGGAGATGTTGTCGAGTGGAGAGTCCCGGCGGGAGCGAGGAAAATTCTGATCAAAGAAATTATTCACCAGCCAGAGAACGGTAATTCTTCCAGTTTTTAAGTATAAAACCAGAGTAATATGAAAAATAATACAATAGTTGAATTAGAAAATTTATTAAAACAGAAAAAATTCGCGGAGTTAAAAAAAATACTTCAACAGGGCAGTCAATATATTCCTGATCTTATGTCCCGCATTTCCAACCTGCCGCTAAAACTGATGGTGTTTCGTATGGTGCCGAAAGAAATAGCCGCGGAAATTTTTATAAAATTCTCTGCTAAAGAACAGCTACAAATGCTTGAAGACATGACTTCCGGCGAAGCGCAAGCGATTTTAAACGAAATGCCAGTCGACGAGAGAACTGCCCTTTTTGAAGAAATGCCGGCCGAAATCGTTAAAAAACTTATGCTTTTTTTATATTATGACCAAAGAGATATAACGCGAAAAATTCTTAATTATCCAGAAGATTCCGTCGGTAGGTTAATGACCCCAAGCTTTATTCAACTTTATGAAAATATGACCGCGGATACAGCCATAGAACACATAAGAAAATTCGGCTTAAAAAAAGAAACAATTTACTACTGCTATGTTTTAGATTTCGAAGGAAAACTAAAAGGGATAGCTTCCCTTAAGAACATAATTTTAGCCCATCCGGAAACTTTGATAAAAGATATTATGTTTCAAAACGCAATAAGCGTTAGCGTGTATGAAGACAAAGAAAAAGTAACGCATATTTTTAAAGAGCATGATTTGCTCGCTATCCCGGTAGTTAATAATGATAATAAATTGTTAGGTATAGTTACCTTTGACGATTTAGCCGATGTTATGGATGATGAAGCCACTGAGGATTTTCAAAAAATTGCCGCAGTTCTGCCGATGGAGAAGTCATACCTTGAAGCCGGCCTATTTAGTATATTTTACAAGAGAAGTTTTTGGCTTATTGTTTTGATAATTTTAGGTTCCTTATCGGGATTTGTTATTCAAGCCTTTCAGCCGGCAATACAAAAATGGATTGCGCTAAGTTTCTTCCTGCCCATGCTTGTTGCTACAGCCGGTAACGCAGGCACTCAGTCAGCCACAATAGTTATCAGGGGATTAGCGACGGAAGAGATTAAAATACGCGATTTTCTAAAAGTAATCACAAGAGAATCAATACTAGGTATTTTCCTCGGCAGCATTCTGGCCTTAACTTGTATATTTAGGGTATTTTTTCAGGAATATAATTGGGCTTTAAGCTTTTCCGTAGGGATATCTATGGGGCTAACCGTCATAATTTCCGCAGTAATAGGCGCTAGCCTGCCTATTTTATTAAATAAGATTGAATTGGATCCCGCTCTAATGAGTGGGCCGTTACTTACGACGATAATTGACATCGTAGGTATAGTTATTTATTTTAATGTGGCCGGGTTTATTTTGGCGCAATGTTTTAAAACATAATCGGGAAAATAATAATAAAAAATAATGGTTTTTACGAACAAAGTATTAATTATTGGTTATGGCGCGGTAGCCAGAAGCACGCTGCCGATTCTTTTAAGGCACATTAAGATCCCGTATCGAAATATTACTATAATTGATTTTCTTAATAAGAAAGCTGAGCTTAAATCATGGATACGAAAAGGTGTGCATTTTTATCAGGAAAAAATTACCCCACAGAATATAACCAAAATTCTTTCCAAATACGTAGATGCAGGAAGCCTGATTGTCGATCTCGCATGGAATATTGATTGTATAGATATTCTGCAATGGGCGCACAATAATAAAGTTTTATACGTGAATGCTTCTATAGAGGAATGGGACCCTTATTCCGATATCCACACAAAAACATCTTTAGAGAAATCTTTATACCATCGTTACGTAATGCTAAGTGAGATTTCAAAAGAATGGAATTCAACCACAGCCGTTGTTGATCACGGCGCCAACCCCGGGCTTATCTCGCATTTTGTAAAACAGGGAATAGTTGATATAGCCGACAGAATTATTCGGCAGAAAAAGATCAGCAAAAGAAAGGCAAAAATATTAGACCGTTTGATTAAAAATGAAAAATTTGCCCGCCTGGCGATGGAAATAGGAATTAAAGTAATCCATAGCAGTGAACGTGATACCCAGCTTTCCAATAGAACCAAAGATTTCGATGAATTTGTGAACGTTTGGAGCATTGAAGGTATAGTAGAAGAATCTATAGCTCCCGTAGAAATTGGTTGGGGGACTCACGAAAAAGAGCTTCCTAAATTCACAATAAACCCTGATTATGGGCCGAAGAATCAAATTATTATTCCGCAGATGGGAATAAATACCTTAGCGCGTTCCTGGGTCCCTAACCAAGAATTTGTAGGAATGATTATAACGCATGGGGAAGCGTATGGCATTTCAAAAATGCTGACATTACGCAGGCGCAACAAAGTAATCTATCGGCCAACGGTCCATTATGCCTATTTACCGGCAAATGAAACTATGTCTTCATTGCATGATTTACGTTGCCGCGGTTATGAATTACCAATGAAGAAAAGAATAATGAACGATGAAATTACTACTGGAGCCGACACCTTAGGCGCCCTTATTATGGGTCACGTTTATAATTCGTGGTGGACAGGGAGCATTTTAAGTATTGAAGAAGCGCGTAAACTTGTGCCACATCAAAACGCCACTACCATTCAGGTTGCTATCGGCGTTGTTTCTGCAATTAAATGGATGATTAATAACCCAAATAAAGGTTTGTGTTTCCCGGAGGATCTCCCCTATAGAGATATTCTTTCTATGGCAAAACCATACTTAGGAAAATTCGTATCGCAGCCAATTAACTGGACGCCATTGGCTAACTACCAGGTCTTTTTTAAAGATAATCCCGAAGCGCGTCTCAACGAAAAGGATATGTGGCAATTTAAAAATTTTCTTTTTAGGCCTTAAATATCAAGGAGGTTAAAATCATGAAAGCCATAGAACAATTAAAAGAAGAGCACGAGAATATTAGGCTTATGCTGAATATTTTAAATAAGATTTGTGATAAACTTCAATACAGGAGAGAGCTAAATCAGGAGCATTTTAGTAAAATACTTGAATTTTTAGAAGTTTTTGTAGAAAAATGTCATCACGGCAAAGAAGAAAATTTTCTTCTGCCTGTAATGCTGGAAATAGGAGTTCCTCAAGATAAAGGTCCCATTGCATTTATACTTATGGAACACAAAGGTCTGCGTAGGTACTTTAAAGATTTCAGCGTAGCATTCACCAGATTACAAAATGGCGATAGCAAGGCTTCAGAGCAAATTGCAGAGAATTTAAAAAAATACATTATGCTCCTTAGCCAGCATATTGAGAAAGAAAATAATATCTTTTTCCCCCTGGTTGATAAATTATTAACTGACTCAAAACAAAATAATTTAGCAGAAGATTTTGAAATATTTGAAATGGAATATATTAACGCTGAGAAGCACAAAGAGCTTTGTGTATTGTCGCATCATTTAAATGAAATATATATTTAGGATAGAAAGGAAGGAACAATCTATAAAGATTTACCAAAAAGGTTTCGATGAATTTTTGAAAAGCAGAGGATAGCTATTCTTATAAAAGTTTCGCGGTAGTTTTAATAAAATATTTTCTTCTTTTTGAATCAACCAGCATCAATTTTATAATATTTCGGTAAAGTGTTTTGCCTTTTTGTTTTTCTCTTTTCTTTAATCCTCTGAGATAAACCTTCCTTCCTTTGTTTGTCCAACCATCAATTATTTTTGCGGCCTTGAATAATTCTATCCATATATTTTCCATAAAATTATTTTCCTCACTAAGACATTCCTTTAGTATTTTTGCCACGCTCTAAATTGTTTATCCCAGATAGTTTCCTTAGTAGTCGCTCTTATCTTCCGCTCGCTAAGGCGATAAATTTTAATTTCTTCAGAAAAGATAATTTCTTCCTGAATCTTGGGCGCCAAAAGCAATAAAGCCATGATCTGTAACACCCGCTCATAAGTTATTCCAAGCCAACCAGCAATCTGTTTTAAGGTAATACCTTTGCCTTGCTCTATAAGCTCTTTCAGTTGATACGCCAAAATCAAATCCTGCCTTATTCTTGGCTCTTTAGTTATCTTAGCCATAAAGCAGCGCTGGGATCTATGGTTTACGTGTTGTAGGTTGACTTCAAATTCAAACATCATTTCTTTCATTTCGTTATATCCTTTTGTTTCTTGGGATAAAGCAATAAATTTAAGAATTTAACTCCTTTCTCGTTTAAAGTGATAGCGAGTTTATCGCTTCTTGCGTCATAATTAACCTGCTTAAGAATAAGCCTAAAGATTCTATACTTTTCCTGTGGGAAAAGCGTATCCCAGATAGGCGAGTTAACCAAGAGGGCGTCTTTCAGCTCTTGCTGAGTAAGAAGTTTTTCTTCAAGTTGTAATTTCTTTATCCGGACTTCACTTAAAAGCTTTTCTTTATCTTGGAGCTTTTCTTTAAGGCGTTTTAGGTCGCTTTCCGAAATTTTAGAGTTTATCTTAAGCTTTAAAGATTCCTTTGCTTTGCTTATCTTGTCGGTAAGCTCGATTATTTGGCCATTTAATTCGCCCTGTTGCGCCACAATCGATTTTATTTCTTCAGTAAGGTATTTATTCAACGATTCGACAGTTTCTTTTTGTTTTGCAGAATCGTTGGCTATTTTCTTAAGGCAATCAACTACAGCATCTTCAATTGCTGGAGCGCTTACTGAGCGTGTAGGACAGCTTTCATAGCCATGCTTTTGAGCATGTGTGCAGATATAGTAGCGATATTTAACATTTCCCTTCGAAGCATAGGTATGCGCCATTACTGTGTCGCAGGCTTTGCAGCGCAGGATATTATTTAGAAGACCAGTAACTTTTTCATTCTTTGAAGGTTTATGCTCGATTCGGTTCTCAGCCAATATACTTTGCGCTTTATTAAAGGTATCCTCGTCAATAATTGCTTCGTGTAGGCCATTATATAATTCGTCTTTATAATTGACTTTACCGGTATAAAGCACGTTTTTAATAATAAAGCGTACTTGGGTATTCTTAAACGCTATACCGCCAAAAGTCTTACCGGCTTTGGCAACATACTTTTTGGTCAATATTCCTCTTTGATTTAATATCTTGGCTACGGAAAGAAGAGACTTTTCTTTAATATAAAGCTCAAAGATTTCTCTGACTAATCTGGCTTCCTTTGGGTTAAGTATTAAACTGCGGTTATCCCGGTCAAGGTCATAGCCTAAGATTGGTCTACCACCCAGCCATTTGCCTCTTTTGCGCGCCGCTGCCATCTTGTCCCGTGTTCTTTCGCTGATGATTTCCCTTTCAAACTGGGCGAAGGAAAGCAGAATATTCAAAGTAAGCCTGCCCATAGAAGTATTAGTGTTAAAAGCCTGAGTTACCGAAACAAAGGCAACATTATGCTTCTCAAAAAGCTCAAGTAACTGCACAAAGTCAAGTAAGGAGCGGGATAGTCTATCTACTTTATAGACTACCACACAGTCAATCTGGCTATCTTTTATGTCAGCGATAAGCTTCTGTAGGGCAGGACGATCAGTATTTGCGCCGGTAAAGCCTCCGTCATCATAGCGAGTAGGCAAAAACTGCCAGCCTTCTGATTTCTGGCTTTTGATAAAGTTTTCCGCAGACTCGCGCTGGGAATCCAGAGAAGTAAAGTCCTGGTCTAAGCCTTCAGAGGTAGACTTTCTGGTATAAATTGCGCATCTGAGAATAGATTTCTTTATCTTTTCTTCCATGCTTATTCTTATAAGCCAAAGAATATATATCCATTCCAGTGGTTGCCGGTTATTTCTTTGGCAATTGCGCTCAGTGATTTATAAATCCTGCCTTTATACTCAAATCCTTTATCCAGCACCTTAACCTGAATATTACTGCCCTTATAGGTCTTAGTAATACTGCTTCCGGGAATAGGGAGACGATTATCTTTTAAGGAAGTTTTCTTTTGCAAATTCTCATCCGGTTGTTGGTTTGGCCTGTAAGCTTTATTATTTATCGGGTCATATTGCTGGACTAAGCCTTTAAGTCTTCCTTTTGCTTTATCAGATAATCCGCCGTATTCAAGCTCTTGCAGTTTATAAGCTATCTGCTTCCAAAGAAAGATTTTATTCTCTCTGGAGGCTTTTTTTCCAGGAAAAAGCTCTTCATATTTCTTTGCTATCTCATCAATTGAAGCATTCCGTAGCGCTACGATTTGAGACAATAGATTTTCTTGCATAAACTTACTTTTTATTAGTTACGTTTTTTAACTTTTTCAAAAACCGGCTTATTTCTTGGCAACGCTCAACAATCTTTCTGCCTTCTTCCGGAGGTATCGGCTCTTGCGTATCTGCGGCTATATATAAGCCTGCTATTACGCTTATAACATTAAGGTCATTGCGCAAATGATGGTCTAACAATTCCCAAACAATTGCCGGAATAGCCAGTTTTTCTTTGGCTATTTTCTCGTAAATCCCTCTCTCATTATTCAGAGGATTGCACATTTTGCGCCTCCTTTTGCTTAAAATATCTCTTTATCACCTACACATATAGCCATATCTTTCGAGAGATAGCAAGGCGATAAAAGTGGAATATAGAGAGAAATTGCGGAAAGTTCTTTCGAGTTTTCCATTGACCACGGACTATCTTTGTAATACTATTATATGTATAGTGTTGATGAGGGTTAATATGATTAACTTCAAAGCCTATCTGAAAGTAAAAGAGGCAGCTGATTTGTTGGGCGTTACGGTAATGACCCTTCATAGATGGGATGCCAAAGGCAAACTAAAAGCCTTAAGGCATCCCATTAATCATTATAGGCTCTATAAAGTAACCGACCTTAGGAAATTGTTGAAGAATATTCGCAGGAAACAATTGGACAAATAATTTTATGAGCACAAAGAAAGAGTTATCCGAAAGAGATATCTGCACCCAGTTCATTTTGCCAGCTATCATTAAGGCTGGCTGGGATGTTAGACGACAGGTCCGCGAAGAAGTTTGTTTCACGGATGGTCGGATTTTTGTCAAAGGTGAAAAGACTGCGCGTGGAGAACGCAAGCGGTGTGATTTTATTCTTTACTTCAAGCCTAATATCCCTGTTGCTGTCATTGAAGCAAAAGATAATACCCATTCCGTAGGAGACGGTATGCAGCAGGCTTTAAGATACGCCGAAATCCTTGACGTCCCTGTTGTTTTCAGCTCAAACGGCGATGGTTTTATTCAACATGACCGCTCAGGTAACTCTTCAGCCGCGGAACAAGAATTATCGCTGGATAATTTTCCCTCTCCCGATGCGCTCTGGAGCATGTATAAGAAATACAAGAATATATCAACTCCAAAGCAGGAACAAATAGCATCCTTTGATTATTTTTATGACAGCACTGGCAAGAAGCCTCGTTACTACCAGCAAATAGCAATCAATAGAACGGTAGAAGCTATTGCCCGAGACCAGAAAAGAATATTGCTCGTAATGGCTACTGGAACGGGCAAAACCTACACCGCGTTTCAAATCATTTATCGTCTCTGGAAGAGTGGTGCAAGGAAACGCGTTCTTTTTCTGGCGGACAGAAATGTGCTTATAGACCAGACTAAGCGCAATGATTTTAAGCACTTCAGAGATAGAATGACTATTATCAGGAAGAAGAAAGTTGATAAGGCGTTCGAAATCTATCTTGCTTTGTATCAAGGGCTGACAAATTACAACGAAGACAAGGACGCTTATAAAGAATTCAGTCGTGATTTCTTTGACCTTGTAATTGTGGATGAGTGTCACCGAGGAAGTGCAGCTGCGGATAGTGCTTGGAGGGCTATTCTTGAATATTTTAATTCAGCTACACAAATAGGATTAACGGCAACGCCTCGTGAGACTAAGGAAGTTTCCAATATTCAGTATTTCGGTGAGCCAATTTATATTTATACGCTTAAACAGGGGATTGAGGATGGTTTCTTAGCGCCCTATAGAGTAATTAGAGTGGGCTTGAATACTGACCTTCAGGGGTGGCGTCCGGAAGTTGGTAAAACCGATAAGAATGGTAATGAGGTTGAAGACCGTGTTTATAATATAAAAGATTTTGATAAGAATCTTGTAATTGACGAGCGGACGCAATTAATCGCTCACAAGGTGACAGAATATCTTAATAAGACAGACAGTTTTGATAAAAGTATTATTTTTTGTGTTGATATTGAGCATGCGGAGCGTATGCGGCAAGCCCTGGCTAAAGAAAACCCTGATTTAGTGCGCGAGAATTATAAATATGTAATGCGAATCACTGGTGACGACGACGAAGGTAAACGGCAAGTAGACAATTTTATCAATCCCGAGGAGCGTTATCCAGTGATTGCAACTACTTCTAAGCTAATGACGACTGGTGTAGACGCTCAAACCTGCAAACTGATTGTGCTCGATTCAAATATAAACTCTGTTACTGAATTTAAGCAAATCATTGGCCGTGGCACACGCATTAGAGAAGATTATGGAAAAACCTTTTTTACAATAATGGACTTTCGTAATGTAACGGACATTTTTGCGCGTCCGGAATTTGATGGTGAGCCAGTTATGATTAAGATTGTTAAAGGCGAAGAAGAGCTATTAGATAGAGATATACACCCAGAACAGGACGAAGAGATTATTGACCCTGAAACCGGCAAAACAGTTGATTTTAATAATAATTGTAAAACAGAACATTTTACTCAGCCAGAGATTATCGGGGCGGGGGATATAGTTGCGGAGCAAAATTCTAAAGTTTATGTTAACGGGATTGACGTATCTATCCTTAATGAAAGGATTCAACATTTAGACATTAATGGTAAGCTCATCACCGAGACGCTTAGAGACTATACCAAGCAAAGTATTCTTAAAGAGTTTCGTTCGCTTGATGAATTTCTTGCTAAATGGAACAGTGCAAAGAAAAAGAAAGCTGTAATAGACGAGCTTGAATCGCATGGAATCATTCTTGAAAATCTCATTGCCGAAGTTAAGAAAGATTTGGATGCATTTGACCTTATTTGCCATATTGCTTGGGATAGACCACCTCTTACGCGCCGTGAACGCGCAAACCAAGTTAAAAAACGCGACTATTTCTCTAAATATGGCAGAAGGGCGTGTATGATTATAGAAGCTCTTTTAGATAAATATGCTGACGAAGGCATTGAAAATATTGAAGACCTCTCTATCTTAAGGATTGAACCGTTTAACCGGTTCGGAACCCCCATCGAAATCTTACAAGTCTTCGGTGGCAGGGATGGGTATGTAAATGTTGTTGAACAAATTGAAAAAGAACTATATGCGGTGGTTTAAATGAAAGATATTGGCAATATTATTAAGACACTTCAGAACATTATGCGCAAAGACCCTGGTGTGTCCGGAGATGCTCAACGTATCGAACAGCTCGGCTGGATGATTAGCCTGAAAGTCATTGATGACAAGCATAAGGAGCTTGAAAAAACCATCAAAGAATATGTTTCTCCTATTCCTAATGATATTCAATGGCGCAATTGGGCAGGTAATAGTGAAGGAATTACGGGAGATGAACTAAAGAGTTTCGTTGACACAACCTTGATTCCTAAGTTGAAAAATTTAGACGTTAGCGCTGGCGGGAGATGCGCGCATATCATTCGTAACATTTTTGAAGGCACTAACAACTATATGAAGAATGGAACAATTATTCGGCAAGTCATCAACCAACTTAATCGGATTGACTTTAATATCTCCGAGGACCGGCATATCTTTGGAGATATTTACGAAGGGATATTAAGAGATTTACAAAGTGCTGGAAACTATGGAGAGTTTTATACTCCTCGCGCACTCACAGACTTTATTACTGAAATGGTCGACCCTCGTTTGGGCGAAAAAGTATTAGACCCGGCATGCGGAACTGGTGGTTTTCTAACGAGCGCAATAAAAAATATTCTTAGTCACAAAGATGTTAAAAATATAAAAAACATTGAAGAGCTTGAAAGCTCAATTTGCGGTATGGAATTCAAGCCCCTACCTTTTATGCTGTGTGTTACAAATCTTATTTTGCATGATATAAAGACACCCAATATCGAATATACAGATAGCCTTACTCGTCGCGAATACTCAACTATAGGTAAGAAAGAGCAAGTTCATGTTATTCTTGCCAACCCTCCCTTTGGTGCTTCAGTTATGGATGGAGTAGAAACAAATTTCCCCTTAAATTTTAGAACTACAGAGACCGCAGACCTTTTTTTGCTTTTGATGATTCGTTATTTAAAAGATAACGGAAGAGCCGGTATTATTTTACCTGATGGTTCACTCACAGGAGACGGGGTAAAGCAACGCATCCGTCAGTATTTTCTTGAAACTTGTAATTTGCATACAATAGTTCGTCTTCCGAGCTCTGTCTTCCAGCCCTATGCCAGCGTGGCGACAAATCTTCTTTTCTTCGAGAAAGGTAAGCCTACGAAAGAAATTTGGTATTGGGAACATAAACTCCCCGAGGGTATTAAAGCTTACAGTAAAACAAAACCGATTCAAAAGAAAGAATTCGATAGTCTAAAGAAATGGTGGAAGAAACGCAAGGAAAACTCGCAGGCACGGAAAGTGCCAATTGATGTAATTTTAAGAAATGGCTACAATCTTGATATTAAGAATTCCCGGATTCCCGATAAAGAACAAGCTTATTCAAGCGCCGAGATTGTTTCTATGTTGCATAACTCCTTCCGTAAGAGTGACGAGTTTCTGAATAAATTGAAAGCAGAGATTGGTCATGAGTAAATGGCAAAAAACAAGAATTGGTCAATTTCTTAAAGTAAGAGAGGAAAAATATTCCCCTGATGATAAGCAATTGATAGGTTTAAAAAGGCTCAATAAGATTAATTTTTCAGGAGAGATACATCTGTCCGATAAAGGTTCAAAAACGGACATGATTATTGTCAAACCGGGGGATCTTGTTATCTCGGGTATCAATGTAGCCAAAGGTGCTATTGCTGTTTACCAAGGGGGAGAGCCCATAACAGCAACTATTCATTATTCCTCTTATATGTTTGACGAAAATCAGATAGACATTGAATATTTTAAACGTTTTACAAAAAGTCAATCATTTATCCAAGTTTTAGAGGTTAGAGGCGGCATAAAGACAGAAATAAAACCTAAGCACTTTCTTCCTCTGGAAATTTGTTTGCCAGATATTGATGAACAAAAAAGAATAGCATCATTCTTTAAGCGGACTGAGAGCGAAATCAAAGATTTAAATTCTGAGATATCAACTCAGTCGGAGCATCTTTCTAAACTTCGTCAAGCAGTGCGTCAAGAAGCTATAGAAGGTAAATTAACCGCAGCATGGAGGGCAAAGCATTCTAAGTTAATTAGCGGAGACAACCATGCTTCTAAGCTCTTGGAAAAAATCCAGATAGAAAGAGAGCGTTTTAACAAAGAATACAGAGCTAGCAGAAAACAATCATTGCTACCTATAACTGAAAAAGAGAAACCATTTACCATCCCTGATGGTTGGGCGTGGTGTCGTCTTGGCGAAATCATATATGGTTTACCACGTAACGGCTACTCACCAAAAGAGGTTTCATATGAGACACAGACGAAAAGCCTTAAACTAGGAGCGACAACTTATGGAATATTTAATCCTAATGAGTTTAAGTACGTGGCAGATGAAATTCCTAAAGACTCTATCTTTTGGCTGGAACCGGGGGACATTTTAGTTCAGAGAAGTAATTCAATAGACTATGTAGGCGTAAGCGCAATTTATACGGGACGTTCCAAGGAGTTTATCTACCCCGACTTAATGATGAAGATTCGGCCGGTAAAACCGCTGTCGATAAATCTATTTCATACATTTCTTTCTTCCCCAACAATAAGAATGTATTTACGAACTCAAGCTAAAGGATCTCAACAGACAATGCCAAAGATTAATCAAGGAATTGTTATGAGAACAGTAATTCCGCTTCCACCTCTGTCCGAACAGGCTATAATTGTTGAACGTGTGAATAAGCTAATGGCATTAATTGAGAGGTTAGATAAACAAGTGTCAGAGAGTAAAGAGCAAGCTGAGTTATTAACACAGTCAGTTTTAAGAGAGGCGTTTCAGTATAATCCTTCATAATGAGGTTCAAATTATAGGGTAGGAGGACAGCTTGAAAACAAAACAAAACGAAAATATGCGAAAAATTTTGAAAGAACGCTTTGTCAGACGTGCAATAATTAATTATTTGGCTCGTAAAGGATGGGATCGCGGTCTACGTGAAAAAGAAACCGCCGAGCATGGTGTCGATATAAAAGTTCGGCATAATAAATATGCACGATATTTCTTTATAGAAACTAAGGGCGAATCATTAAGTAAATCAGCCGTTGCTTGTAGAGAAACATCCTTTATTTGTTCCCTTGGTCAGATTATTACCCGAATGAAAACTGGCAACGCACGTTATTATTATGGGATAGGACTTCCTGAATCGGTTAGTAAGATAGCGGTAAGACGAATCCCTTGGCAAATTGCCAAAAAGCTTCTGCTTTATGTCTTTTCGGTAAACTCTACCGGCAAGGTAAAGCAATATGCCTGGCCGGATTTAAAGAAAATACAGTTAAAACATTTATATTAAAATATAATTTCCCTAATGTATTAGAGAGGTAAGGTATCGATAATGAGCAATATAATTGGTAAAAAACAATTCGTAATTGCTTTAATGACCGGAGCAGTTTTACTCTGTCTATGTTTAAATAAGACTTTAGCCCAAGTTGACCTAGAGGTTAATGGAATCGTATATGATGAAAAAGAAGGATCATTTGCAGTTGTAAACGGGAAAACGGTTAAGGTGGGAGATATCATAAAGAAAGCAAAAGTAGTAGAAATTACAAATAACAATGTTACATTTAAGCAAGGGGACAAAACTTTTGTCTTGGAAATAGGGCAAGTCGCCGCGGATAAGTCTGCCGGTATTCCATTAAGTAGCTTAGAACTCGGTAAAACCACTTTAGATAATATACTAACTGCTCTAAAAGCTAAGAATATAAATTATTATTTAGCAACTGGCGATTTACAGTTTAAAATAATGCACAAATATAAAGATTATCTGGATGCTCCTTATACTATCGCCCTTTCTTTTAAAGATAGGTTATTTGATAATGTAGCAGGATACGAATTATTCTTTACCCCGAAAAGCAAAGTGTTATATAGAGTTGAAATTAAAACTGATGGCGATAAGAATAAATTCTTAAAATTTTTTATAGGAAGATATAATAAACAACCTAATTATTCAGATGCTTGTTATTATTGGTTATCAAAACCAGATCCGGCTACAGGCGAGTTATTCTATAATGTGTTATTTTGTCCTAGCGGAGCTTACAGTCCTACGATAACTTTATCTTGGACTGATTGGGATTATCTATATCCATTAGCGGTTATGGAAGGGGTAGAGATAAGAACCGAAGAATTAAAGAAGAAATAGTAATTAAGATAAACATCATATAGATATAAAATCGTATGAAAAAATATAATGTTTGTAACATGCGTATATCAAAAGATGGTGTCACCATAGGAGATTATATTATTAAGCGGGTTCCCGAGTATGATGAGCGCATAGAAGGTATGTATAAACTTGCTCGATCAAGAAAGGAAATTACAGTTCTGCCCAGTTTTAAAGAGAAAGAATGGGAAGAACCATGTCAATATGGAAGCCATCAAATTACAGGTATAGCTATGGTTAAAAATGATGAAAAAGATTCTAAGCTGTTTCAAGATGGGAATTGTAAAGCGATATATGACATTTTGTTTTTATATAATTTTTTTATAGGAGGAGCGGCCTGTCTGGAGGAAGATATCGATAGATTTAGTCATAGATCAAAAAGGGGTATAAATTTTGAAAAATATCTTGAGAAGCACAATATTAATGTCGCATGTTTAATTTCTGATTCATTAGAAGAAATAAATAAAGATGGATGGGAAGATGGCAAAAAAGACAAAGAAATTCTTGCCTTTCTTTTTCTTTTAGATGCAAGAGAACCAAAGAGTCTCAATCTTCAATTTATAGAAGAATGGACGTGTTTAGCCCTTTTATGTCCAGCTATTTTAGGAAATAGGATAGAGTCTAAAGATGGTAATAAAATATTTAATGGTTATGTAAAAGAAATAGAAGAGATTAGAAAGATAAATTTTAAGCTTTGCCTCCAAGCCATTAGAAATAAATATGTTCATGATGGCAGATGCCCCTTGAGTTTATTTAGAAAAGGGATAGAAGAGTTCAAGAGTCCACCTATTTATGAGTGCTTTAAAAATTCCCTCAAGGATATTTTAAAAACAGAAAAAGATTTTGATGATTTCAAAACGGCCAGCTGGGCAGTTATGGATTATTTTCTTTCAAGAATATTTGCAAATACTTTTAATGTAAAAGATAAGACGAATGTTATAGATGAAGATGTTTTTGAAGAGGTGAAAGATTATTTTAATAAGTATTATGTTACCAAATAAAATTTTTAAGAAAAATGATAAAACTGCCACCATACAGGTATATATCTTAAATGCTTATTCCTGCATGGTGGCAAGTGTTTATTTCTGAGTCATTTATCTGCATTTGCCTCTACCCCAAGTATTCTTCCATCTGGCAACTGCCCCATTTATAATCTCGCTGATGCGCTCTTTGGTTGTACCTGCCTTTAGAATTTCAGTAAGCTCGTCTTTGTTGATTACGCGGAAATTCTTTATGCCTTTGGCTTTAGCTTGTAGCATCAGATCATTACGCGATGGTGACTTATCTTGCGCATCCTTAACCTTTGCTTCTTTCGGTTTCTTCTCTGGTGCTTTCAAGGGTGCCTTAGATTTCTTGTCGCCATAATACTTGTTATATAACCTATCCACAAGTTCCTTGTCTTTCTTTTTCTGCTCTGCGGTCATAGCGTTTTTCACCTCCTTTTTTTCATTTCCTCACATATAGCCATAGATTTGGAAATATAGCAAGGCGAAGTAAACCTTCGAGAAAGAAAATAGCCGATTGCCTTGCTATTGCGCTTCTTTTATGGCTATATCTATCCTGAGGCGGAAGGTCAAAAAATAACGAAACTAAAGCTATTTTGGGAAATAACTTAATACGAGGAGGGTATGAAAATGCGCAAACTAAAACCGACGCTGGTAAACCAAGATGTTTATAGACTGGAGCAATTGGTAAAGAAACTTCGCGCCATCTGTAAAAAGTATGACTTTGTAGAAACTGCCGATGTCAATATGATTACCAACGATATTAATGATTACATTATTGAGCCCTTGGCCTTAAGCATCTTAGCGGATTCTGACAGCGAACCATTAATCTTGAAAAAAGAGGATGAAGATTGAACCAGCAATATCTTTTTTAATGAAGCGCGCTGATAGACACGCAGCTAAAAAACAATATGCGCTTACGATTACTTATTACAAGAAGGCAATATCACTTCAGAAGAAAATATACGGTCCCAGTTATTATTTTATAGCCCAAGACCTACAGAAATTAGCTGAAATCTATCTACTCGCAAATAACTTTAAGCAAGCCGAACAATGCTACAAAGAAGCAATTGTTATTGAGCGAAGAGTTTTAGGCAAAGGCCATATTGATGTAGCCCGGCTTTTAATTGATTTTGCTTGTTTTTATAGCCAGCAAAAAGAATATACCAAGGCAATTAACCAGTACAGAAAAGCAAAGAAGATTTATTCCGGCCATTTAGGCAGTGATAACATTGAAGTTAAAAAAATAGAAAGCCGCATCCAAAATTTAGCCCAAAGATAAAGCTCAACCCGCCTTGATACCTCTCAATTTATATGGCTATATATGACTTGAGTAAAGAAGGAGGCCCTTTAGAAATCAAGCAGCTTTGAAGGCGTGGTTTTTAAGGTTTTGGCGAGCTTTTCAATAGTCTCAAGTTTTATGTTTGGCGGGCGCTTGCCTTCAATGCGCTGGATGTATTTGTAGTCTATGCCTGAAACTTCTGAGAGTTTTTCTTGGGTAAGGCCAAGGCCTTTACGTAATTGCTTCACCTTTTTAGCTAATTTAAGCCTAATTGTGATATCCATAGCACCGTATTATCGTACTGTGTTGGTATTATTGACACCTGACTATCGTAAGGTGTATAATTTAACAAAAAGAGAGGATAAAAATGAAGAAACTGATGATTTCATTATTAATTATTACAGTTCTTTTCTCATCCATATATTTCCCAGCAAGCTGTTTCGCGGAAGAGGCATATATTGTTAAACAGGATACCTACGGAGCTTATTCTAAAGAGGGAATTAAGAAATTACTTAACGTAATTCTTGGCAAAGACGCAAAAGCAATACCTATACTAATTATTGAAAGGCAGATATTCTCTGTAAAGCGAGGCACGAAAGTTTTTATTGAGGATAGATCTTTGTGGGAGGGATTCGTAAAAGCGAGACTGCAAGGCCAGGCAATGAGCATTTGGCTGCTAGAGATAGATTTAGCCCTTGAAGAAGATTATCGCGGTAAGAGCGCCCAAGATGAATCTGATAAAAAGAAATATTCCAGCAGCTCAGGTTATCGGATTGAGGGCATCGTTTATGATAAAGTTAAACCCGCGGTTATAATAGGCGGGAAAATTCATTTTGTTAATGATTCAATAGATGAAATAAAAATAATAGCCATAAATCCAGACGAGATAGAAGTGCAGCAAGAGGAAGGAGTTAAGACACTTAGAATTGGAGATTCTCTTCAAGCAGTTCCATAAACTTTTGATTTAGATTTGCTATTTGTTTTCTGTCAAAATCCTTTCTCTAATAAAAGCGTGTTAGTGATTTTAATAACGATTTATGCCCGTAACTCTTAAAACAAAAAAGTTTATTAGTTGTCTGCTATTTCTTTTATTAATTTGCAGTTACAGTAACTATTTCTTAATTGAATTTGCGAATGCCGACGAATCTTACCTTACTCAAGGCGAGATTTACTCATTTTTATTTGCCGTCTTTAATAATAAAAATGATACCCTAAGACGCTGGGATAATGACGCGATAGGAATTAGGACATATCATGCATCGGAAGAAGAAGAGAAATTAGTAGACGCAATTTGTATTTTATTAACTAAAATAACCGGGAAAAATTTTAAACGATATTATAGAGACGATATAATTTTAGAATTTGACCCTTATTTTAATAAGCAAATGTACGGCGATGCGGCAATTGGAATTAGCAGCAATTACAATTCCAGGGTTCTAAGAATAAATAGGATAATAATTGACACCAAAAAAACTGGGAAAGAAGATAAAAGCCACGTAATTTTACATGAGCTTCTGCACGCAATAGGCTATAAAGTTCACTCGATAGACCCAAAAAGCATAATGTTCCCATATATTCTGCCCGGCCAAGACTTAACAGAGCAAGATTTAACCATTATCAGAGTTTTGTATGACCCAATATTTAATTTGAAAAATGGCATGACCTATAGCGAGGTTATTAAAATTCTATACGGAAAAGATGCCGCCGCTAAACAAGAGGATATTCTCAAGAAAGATAAAAACATTTTAGAAAAAGATAATAGCAAAAAATTAAATTATAAAGCTAAAAATTGTTGTACAATTGAGGGTATCGTTTATGATAAAATTAAACCTACAGTTATAATAGACGGGAATATTCATTTTATTAATGATTCTGTAGGCGGAATAGAAATAATAGCCATAAATCCAGATAGTATAGAAGTCCAGCAGAAGGAAGAAATTAAGATATTTAAAGTTGGTGATTGCCTTTTTTGAAAATGAATAATCCTGAGCAAGAAAAATTGGAAGCGAAATTCCACCAAGCGATGTTATGGATTTACGAAGAGGCTAAACGCAAATACGGCTATAACGGCACAATATTTTTACAAATGATTCGTGATCGTGGAGGTCTGGCAGCAGCAAAAATGATTTTAAATGATTCCAAGATAAAACTAGATGTCTTTACAGAATTATTTATGCGCGGTGGTCAAGATGGCCTTAAGCTTACTGTTGAAGCTTTAGCTCTTGACCCGAAATGGAAAAGTTTATTTACTGATGCCGAGAGGAGAATTGCCTCAAAAAGAACGAGCCAGCTTAATTATAAAACTTCCTAATTTTTCTTTTCCCTAAGCCCTCCTTCAAAATCCATAATTCAATATTATCAAGGGTTTTTCTTGAAAACGTTTTCTTTTAAGCCCAAAAATCCTCAAAAAAACTCCATAATTCTAAGTCCTTGTAAATCAATCAGTTATAGTTATTTGCTTTCAAAATACCCCTTAAAACCGCTAGAATTATCAAAAATTTTTATTCATAACTCTATATTGTTCAAATAGTTAAGACAGCCATCTAAAAATTTTTGCCTAATTAACCAGTTTGAGCGATCAATTTCCCTATAATATAGATATGGACACCAAAAAACTACAAAAATTATCAAATTTATTAAATTTTCGGACCTACCTACCCCTTTTTATTAATAGAGGCTCAATTATATTAATTAATAAGGGTTTCGAACCCGAAAATAAAGGAGGTTTAAAATGAGTAATACAAATGAGTTAAATCAAAATTCATGTTTCCACGGAGTACCGAGAGACAGGTTTTGTTTCTTTTGCGCCGAAGGGGGAGTTTATTTCCAAAGGGATGTAGAAGTTTATAGCAACATTTATACAAAATCCAGCAATTTATCTTTCGAATTAGCCTTCGAGTTGGCCAAAAGGATCGGAGACTGGCAAAAAGCTTCAAAAAATTTACATTTGGGAGATTACTTTAAAGGTATCAAAAAATCCCATAAACTTTTATGGTCTGAAAATTCTTTAAGACAGGCATACGCCGTCGCGAAGCAATTTAAGGATTTGTCAGATAAAGAGCAGCGTAAACTTTCCTTTTCAGCTTATCGAGAAATCGCAAATGCCGGAATATCTCCAGAAAAGCAAAACGAAATCCGTAAAATTGTCGAAGACGGAAATTTTTCTTTTGGGAAAGTAAGAAATTTAATTAAGACAGAATTAAAAAAGGAGGTAGAAGAAAAATATTTAGAAATTAAAGACGAGGTAGTTTTTTACGGAGAAGAATACTGTTTAAAGCAGTTTAAAGATTTTCTTCAAAGAAATAAGGATAATTTAAAAGAGGGTATCCCTATAAATTTAAGATTCTATAAAGAAAAAGGAGGTAAAAAATGAGCGCATATCCTAATATTAATAAACAATTAAAAATCAAAACCATTAATCAGCAGGAAATGACATTGGATGACGATTCAAAATGGGAATTCATGGGAGCTGAGCGTCCATCTTTCACGTGGCAGGCAGGCGATGTAGTTGTAGTTAGAAGGCCAACAGGAAACTCTCCGATTAAAACTAAGTATGGAGTAACAAACAAAACCAGAAAAGACCGGGAAATATCGGCAGTTTATATGGGTGGTGCAATCAGCGAGGAGGAAATAGTCGAGATAAATAAAAAATTTGAGTATTCTAAAAAGTATCCTTCTGAAAGGCTGGATAAGGTTTGGGGAATAAAAAAACTACTGGAGGATGCTTCCATGCTGCTTGAAGATTGGTCAGTATGGCAGTTGACAAATCTTACAAACGGCGAGGACACTGGCGAATGGGCTGTTGGACAAAATGTGCGTATAACAAAAAGCAGCTCTGGAATAGGTTATCGAATAGAGAATTTAGATATAAAAAGGCCGCCTTTTATTGCGTCCTTTTTAGGGTTTCAACAATAATGGAGAATAAAATGAAAATTCAAAAAGTTAAAATCGATCAAATAAATCCCGCGGCATATAATCCGCGGGTTGATTTAAAGCCTGGGGACGCCGAATACGAGAAACTTAAGAAAAGCATCGATACCTTTGGTTATGTCGAGCCATTGGTGTGGAACAGCCGGACGGGCAATCTTGTCGGCGGGCATCAACGATTTAAAATTCTCCTTGAGCAAGACGCTAAAGAGGTGGAAGTTAGTGTAGTTGATCTCGATCCGGAGAAAGAAAAAGCCCTGAACTTAGCCCTAAACAAAATTAGCGGCGATTGGGATAAGGAAAAGCTCGGCCAACTTCTGGATGAGTTAAGCAAGACTCCTGATTTTGACGTTACTCTTACCGGCTTTGATATCCCTGAAATTAACGAAATTTTTGACCAATTAACGCAAGTCAAGGAAGATACGTTTGATTTTGAGAGCGAAGTAAATAGAAATAATAACCCCAAAACAAAACCAGGAGACATTATTGAGCTTGGAGAGCATCGAATCCTATGTGGCGATGCTTCTAAACCGGAAGATTTAGCCATGCTTTTAGGGAGTGAATCTATCGGGTTAATACACACGGACCCTCCCTATAACGTGGATTATTACGGCGGGGAAAGGCCAAATGATAAATCGCGCCCAGCTTCTCACAGATTATGGGATAGAATTTATTCGGATAACTTGCCTCAGGAAGAATATGAGAAATGGCTTAAGACCATTTTAACTAACGCAGCGAGTTATCTTGCCCCTGGAGCGGCTATTTATATCTGGAACGGACATAAGCAGTTTGGGCCGATGTATCTCATGCTTGCAGGATTGGGTTTCCATGTTTCCTGTGTAATCACTTGGGCTAAGCCGACGTTTGCCTTAGGGTACGGCGATTACAACCAACAGACAGAATTCTGTTTATACGGCTGGAAGGAAAAGAGCGGAGCGCACAAATGGTACGGCGCTAACGAAGAATCAACTTTGTGGCAAATTAAAAGAGATCCTACCAATCATTATATTCATCCAACACAAAAACCCGTTGCCATAGCGCATCGAGCCATCAGAAACAGCTCCAGGCGAGGCGATATCGTGCTGGATTTATTCTTGGGGTCGGGAACTACATTGATAGCAGCAGAATCCCTAAAAAGAAGATGCTTCGGCGCGGAAATCAGCTCCGCTTATTGTGATGGCATTGTGAAACGTTATGTTGAATATGTCGGGAAGGAAAAAGTTTCCCCTGAAGTATTAGCCAAATATGAAATTGTTTAAAAGGAGGGAATAAACATGTCAAACGAAAAAGAGACAACAAAAGAGCCCCAATTACCGGCCATTAAAATTATTAAGCAGATTCAAGATGGAACGCTTGACGCGGAAAAGTTGCCTAAGGAGATACGCCTGGCATGTGTGGAGTGTTTGCTCGCGCAATTTTGGCCTATCTCAAAGATAGCAGCCTTTCTGAAAAAGGATGACAGAACAATTCAGCGCGATAAAAAGGAAATCGAGCAAAGGAATTCAGAGAAGCCTTCAATAGAGTATTCCTTGGAATTGATTTCCGAATTAATGCGTAAAGCCAACGCTACCCAAGAGCATTTAATGGCTTTGTCCCGTGAAGACGGCGCTTCTGTCCAGGAAAAATCGCAGGCAGCGTTCTATCTATGGAAGGCCATTCAAGAGCAAATGAAGCTTTTGCAGAGCCTGGGTTATTTGTCAGAGCAGCCAATGAGAATTCAGGCTAATATAACCCAAGAAGCCCCAAGAGATATTGCAAAATTAAAAGAAGAGCTAATTGAGGCCGAGAAGATTGTTAACGAAACAGGCAGGGCTGACGATCCTGTTATCGCAAAGCTTATAAAATCCATTAAGCAGGAAATCGCCATGACCGAGGCAAACAATAATATGGATGAATTGAAGAAAGTTATTTCTGAGCCTAAAGAAGATAAGGAGAATTAAAATGAGCCAAGCGGCAGATAAATTAAAACTTTTGCGCCGGGAATTAGGACGGATTTCTGTCCTGGATTTCGCCAGAATCTATTTTCCGCAGTACATGACGAGTCCGTCTCCTTCTTTCCATAAGGATATCTGTAAATGTTTAATGGATATCTCAGAAAGCCGCCGCGGCCGCCTTGCCATTGCCGCTCCCCGCGGGCACGCTAAAAGCACGGTGGCGAGTTTCTTTTATGTTATGTGGTCTATCTGCTATAACAAGGAGAAATTCATTCTGATTCTTTCTGCAACGGCAAAACAGGCTCAAACCCTATTATCGGATATCACAAGAGCCTTGGAAATTAATGTCAGGCTGCTTGAAGATTTTTCCGAAGTTTTCTCAAAGAATAACAATGCTAAAACAAAATGGAGTCAGTACGAGATCGTCACAAAAAATGATATTAAGGTAACCGCCTTAGGCTGGGAGCAGGATTTACGCGGCTTAAGGCATCAGCAAGACAGGCCGACGCTTATTATTCTTGATGATGTTGACAGCGAAAAGAATACTTACAACGCCGATTCCAGGGAAAAGCTCCTCAATTTGTTTACCAAGACAATTCTTAAGGCTGGAGCAAAAGAGTTTAACATGGTAGCTGTCGGAACATTGCTGCATCCCGATTCCTTATTAAGCAGAGTGATTAAACCAGGAGAATTCCCCGATTGGGAAAAAATGACTTATAAGGCAGTAATTGCTTCTTCGGAAAATAAAGACCTATGGCAGACATGGAGCAACATTCTTTTTGGAAGAGGCGACCTTTACGAAGAAGGATCTGGCCTAAAGGCTGCAGATAGATTCTTTGAGGCGCATAAACAGGACATGCTAAAAGGGACAAAAGTTCTCTGGCCGGAAGTTGAAGATTATTACAAGCTAATGAAGATAAGGGAAATTGAGGGTGCTTACGCTTTTGATTCCGAGAAACAGAACGATCCCACAAATGCCAAAGATTCTCGCTATGATCCTGAGAAATTTAGTTATTGGGACAAAGACTATGCTGACGCAGATCAACTTATATCATCCTTTGGGAGCGAGTATAGCATCATTGGAGCGTGCGATCCTAGTGTCGGGTTGGCAAACAACCGCGCCGATTATTCAGCTATTATTATTTTAGCTAAATACAAGGGGAAGCTTTACATCCTTAAAGATGATATTAAACAAAGGTCCCAGGATGATCTGGTTCAGGCTATCATTAATTATTGTAACATCTATAAGCGCATGGATAAGTTTGTGATTGAGGCAAATTTATTTCCCGAACTGCTTGTTAAATATGTGCGTGAGCGCGCCGAACAAGAAAATATTTTAGTTCCTTTAAAGGAAATAC
>Ga0265297_10004111_pt1 | contig 24472 bp, 25 predicted proteins | sample Munlanlwell13791_FD_192502 | JGI IMG/M metagenome (GOLD analysis project Ga0265297, IMG submission 192502) | Leachate microbial communities from a municipal landfill in Southern Ontario, Canada - Leachate well 137-91 | ecosystem: Engineered > Solid waste > Landfill > Unclassified | place... | reverse complement strand
TCACGGAAGAAATCAAGAAACTTGCGTTTGGAGAAAGAATTCTCAAAGGATTGAATCCTGATCAGCAAGTTATCAAGATCGTCAGCGATGAACTGAAAAAACTGATGGGATCCGACGCGGTGTCAATCCAGTTCAAGGACAATGATATCACCGTCATCATGATGGTCGGACTTCAAGGAACCGGAAAAACCACGACCGCAGGAAAACTGGCGAATTTTTTACGAAAGACCTATCAGAAAAAACCATTGTTGGTGGCCGCGGATATCTATCGACCGGCCGCCATCGATCAATTGGAAACTGTGGGAAAACAGTTGAACATTCCTGTGTTTTCCTTGGGGATTTCGGAGAAACCGGTTCATATCGCTGAAAAGGCGTTGAAATATGCGAAAGAACAAGGTTGTGATTTGGTGATCATTGACACAGCCGGACGCTTGCATATCAATGAGACGCTGATGGATGAACTTGTCAGTATCAAAAAAGTGGTCAAACCGAGAGAGATTCTTTTGACAGTAGACGCTATGACCGGGCAGGACGCTTTGACCGTCACGACTGCTTTTCATGAGGCGCTCTCTCTTTCCGGTTGCATCCTCACCAAGTTAGATGGGGACACTCGGGGCGGAGCGGCGCTCTCGATCCGGAAAGTCACGGGGATCCCGATCAAGTTCTCCGGAACCGGTGAGAAACTGACCGATCTCGAAACGTTCCATCCGGAACGGATGGCATCGCGAATTCTCGGGATGGGCGATATCGTCTCTTTGGCGGAAAAAGCCGCGGAAGAGATCGATGAGACCGAAGCGATGTCGATGATGGAAAAGATGATGACGGGCACCTTCAATTTCAACGACTTGTTAAAGCAGTTGAAGATGATCAAGCGGATGGGGGCGCTGTCGGGAATCCTCAAGTTTTTACCGGGCATGTCAGGCATCCAGAGCCTGGACAAGGTCGATGATCGACAACTGGTTTATATCGAAGCGATTATTCATTCCATGACACCGGAAGAAAGGAAAAAACCAGAACTGGTTGAACGTAGTTCGGGACGAAGAAGCCGGATTGCCCGCGGAGCAGGGAGAAGCACAACGGAAGTGAACCGGCTGCTCAGTATGCTCGAAAAACAACAAAAAATGTTCCGACAAATGAGTTCGATGAAGCCGGAGACGCTCGAAAAATTGGTGAATGATCCACCGATGCCAAATCAGTTTCGCCAAGATCCAAACAAAGGAAAAAAAGGTGGCCAATAGACCACATTGAGTTTGATACAAATATTGTATTCAGGTTGACCTTTTAACAAGGTCAACTTTTTTGTGCTGATATATCACTTTCATCAAAGATAATAGAATGTTATTTCTGATTACTACAGCTATCGCCCTTTTCTTGCCAAATGGTCTACTACGCTTGGAAGGCATTGGTCCGGAATCTTGCGGCTTATATCGTTTTCTTCGATATGGGTTGGTTTTTTCTTAAAAACCGCGGTATTCAGCGAGATCGAAAAAAGAATTTCTATATTAAAAAGCCCGAGCGTTGCTCGGGCTTAAACCAAAAAACTTATCAAAACTATGTTATTGAGAGAAAACGAGAAATTTTTTTGAGTGAGAAGCCTTGAGTAACCAGCCATGCGTGACAATTAATGGTCGGTTTAATAATGAATGTTCAAGAAATCCGCAAGAAAGGTTTGCACGGCATTTTCCTTGGATGTCCTGGGCAGGATGATATCCGCAGCCGCCTGTAGTTCGGGATGGCTGTTTTTCACCGCAACTCCCAAATGAGCGAATTCCAACATTTCAACGTCGTTATGTCCATCTCCAATTGCGATGACCTCTTCTGGAAGATACCCGAGTTGTCTTGCCACAAACGACAGTCCCATCCCCTTATTTGATTCTGGGGTATAGATTTCAACAATCGAGTCGAATTCGCCTTCCAAATTCCAAATTCGCGAACGAACTTCTCCAGAATACTTGGCTTGGACATAATCGGCGATGGCTTGACCATGTCCGGACTTGCCGATGATGATAAAACCATTTGGGTCGGTCTCCAATGTATCTGAGAGATGGCCAGTTTTGATGGAAGAAGCCCCGTTCACATGCAAGAGTGGCTCAATGGCCTTCTCTTCTTTATAGACATAGATGGCATCTTTCACTTCGCTGAAAGCGTTGCGGATATGACGGATGTTGCTTTCAAAGATATCGATGATCGCTTCTTTGCGGATCGTGTAATTCACCGTTGGAAACGTAGGATCTCCCGGATGAGTGATGAGACCACCGTTATAATTAATGATCGGCGTATCGAGTCCAAACGCTTCATATGCAAAGCGCGAACTGCGGTAAGGGCGGCCCGTTGCAATCACGATTTTGTGTCCGGCGGCTTGCACGTTTTTCATGAAACGAATGAGTTCTTCGCTCAATGTATCAAAGTCATATAGAATGGTGCCGTCGAGATCGACAGCGATTAAATAGCCCTTCATCAGATCACCTTTTTTTAATTATCGCATATCTCACAAGATTTGGCAAATGATATCTAGTTGTAAAAAGACGCCAAATACAGTATAATCTACCTGATAAGGAGGTGTGGATGATGGCATTTTTTTCCGATACCGATTTTCGATTCAGCCTGTGGTTTTTGATTACCTGGCCCGATATCCGCAACTTCCTTTTGGGAATGGCAACGGGATTTTTGCTACTGGCATTGGTCGTGGCTTTGTTTTTGGTCACAAATCGGCATCGAAAACAAAAGCATTTCTTCAGTAAATCCATGCCGCTTGACGAAAAAGTCGTCCGAGAGATGATCCAATCGAAGCAGACGGAAATGGTGGAAACGGTCAAATTCACCGATAATGCCTATTTCAAAGTCGCCATTGATTTGTCACTGGATCTCATGTATGACATTGCCCGTTACTACTTTCCGGAATCCAAATATCCGATGTACGAATTATCGATTCAGGAGCTTTTGGATCTAAATTATTACATCACAAAGCGAATTGAAACGATTGTGAGCGGCAAGATCATCCGCCGGTTCAAAAATTATCGAATTTCCACGATCATCAATATCTTGCAAAAGAAGAAAGCCATAGATAACTCGAAATTGATGAAATTGTCACGCAAGTTAAAAGTATCGAAATTCATTATGGTTGGCAAGGCGATTCTCAACTATGCCAACCCGATTTTCTGGTTCCGCCAATTGGCCATCAAGCCTTCGGTGACACTACTGACAAAAGAAGTGTGTAAGATGATCATCGATATCTTCGGAGAAGAAACCAACAAGATTTACAGTAAGAAACTTTTCCAAGCACCAGAAGACGCGGACAAAATCGCTGCTGAATTTGACGAGATAGTGGAACGAGAAACCAATTCCTGAGGAAAGGAGCAACGCCCATGTGCTTCAAACGAAAAAAGATGCCGGATCGAATCATACCGGGATTCGAGCGGACTGACGATACGCGACCGTTTTTCATTCCCCAAATCAACAAACTCGAAGACAAGGAAACAGCGAAGAAAAAATTCGTGTCTCCGGTATTTGGCACGGCTGTCAAAGATGATATCACAGTGCCAAACGACCGTAAATTTTACGGCGATATCGATAAAAAATATGACGCTTTCCGAAAAAAGAAAAAGCTGACCAAGGAAGAGGCTAAACGCCGTTATGGCAGTACCTATTACGAATTTTTATCGGTGAATAATGAAGACATGACCCGGATCCACAATCGGGAACTGACTGCCGATGATCTTTTAAAGCGAAAACAAGCGGAAATGGAAGAAGCAAACATCATTAAGAAGGCCCCACCGATCGAAGAAGTGCCTATCAATGATTTTTTTGCCAAAGCTGAGGAATATGAAGAAAGCATTAAATCTTCGGAATTGAGTCCGGAAGATGCGGTTTTAAACGATCTTCAAAACGAAACAGGTGAATTAGAGCCTGATCGCTTCGGACCGATGGAAGAAGAAGAGGACATTTTATTTACCAATCCCGATGAAACCGAAAAGACAACTACTCCTGAAACCATTCCCAGTTTTTCCGAGGAATTCGACTATCGCGAATATACACCAAAAACAGAAATTAAACAAACCGACCCTGCGAATCTGAATTTGGAAAAGCTGCGTTCGAGAGTCGTTGAAGGATATGATAATTACCTCTTGCCTCCGGTTAACTTGCTCAAAAAAAGCCGGGAAAAAACAGAAACCGAACCAGAATGGGTCAAGCAGAATATCGATGTCATCAATCAAACTTTGTTGTCATTTGACATTGATGGAGAAGTGACCAATTATACCAAAGGACCGACTGTAACCCGCTATGAAGTCTCCTTGGGAGCTGGGGTTCAAACCAAACGCATTACATCGATTTCTGATAATATCCAAATGTCATTATCCGCCATGTCACTTCGGATTGAAGCGCCTATTCCTGGAAAAAACACCATCGGTATCGAAGTGCCAAACAAGGTACGGGAGTCCGTTTTTTTCGGCGATGTGATCGATCATCCGCAATTCATGATGTCAGATGATCCTCTTCTCCTTGCCATCGGGCTCGATATAGATGCCAATCCGGTCTATACTTCTGTCGAAGCGATGCCTCACGGACTAGTTGCTGGATCCACACAAAGCGGAAAATCTGTCTGCATCGCTGCCATTATTGCCAGTTTGCTGTTCAAAAACAAACCGGATCAGGTCAAATTGATGCTGGTCGACCCCAAAAAAGTGGATCTTCAGCAATTTGCAGATCTTCCCCACTTGGTGACACCCATCATCGATGAACCAAAAATGGCGATTGAAGCTCTCAAATGGGCGGTTATAGAAATGGAAAGACGGTATGAGATTTTAAAGAAGTTTCGAGCCGTCAATGTTCGTGATTACTACAAACGACGGATCGACGATCCTGAGTTTGAAGCGATGCCCCGCATCGTGATCATTGTCGAAGAAGCCTCGGACTTGTTGATTTCCGGGGGGAGTGAAGTCGAAGAACAAATTTTAAAACTGACACAAAAATCCCGAGCTGTCGGAATCCACTTGCTGCTCGCAACCCAACGGCCATCGGCCGATATCATCAAGGGGTCGATCAAAGCCAACATTCCGACCCGATTTGCTTTCCGGGTTCCTTCCTCGACGGATTCCTCCGTCGTGCTGGATACGACCGGCGCGGAAAAATTGCTCGGAAGAGGCGACATGCTGCTATCCGAAAACGGGTTGATCCGAAGGCTTCAGGGTGCCTATCTTTCTCCTGAAGAAATCGAGGAAATCACCTCGTTTATCAAGGATCAAGCGTTTCCTCAGTATTTGTTTACCCATGAATCGTTGGAAAAAGCTGCGAAATCTCAGGAGATTCAGGAAGAACTGGATGAACTCTTTGGTGATGTAGCTCATTATGTTGTGAGAGAAGACAAGTGTTCTTTGAACAAGATCACCCAGGAATTCGGGATTGGATTCAACCGCGCGACTCAAATTGTTAATTCTTTGGAAAATCACGGAATTGTATCGCCTAGCGCCGGAACCAAACCGCGAGAAGTACTGATTGGGTATGAACGGTTAGAGGAAATATTGTCTCATTTAAATCGCTCTTAGAGGATAGACAAGATGGAAGAATTGCGTCCAGATCCAGAAAACGAATCACTTATTCCCGAAAGCAATCAATTGACGGATGATGATCGCCAGTTGCTTCGCCGAGCGTTTTGGCGAAGCATCGGCTTTTTTGTGATGATGTCATTTTTTATCGTTATGACGATTGTCTTGGCGAGCGAGCCTCTCTATATGTTCAATCTGATGGAATCGGACCCGAATCTGCCGTTGTCGGGTCAAATTTTTCGAACGGTGATGTTTTGCTTGATTTTGGGATCATTTGCCTTTTTAGGATATTTTTCGCTCAAGGCAATGCGTTTTTATTCTGTGAAAATTCAAAACTCATTACCTTTGAAACGATTTCGCAAACAATACAGCACATTTGATTTATTGCTGGTGATACCATCGTTTCTGGTTGTAGTCGTGATCTTGAATGGATTTTTCTTTGGATTTGCCATCGTACAGGGCGAATCCATGGAACCAACCTATCTGGATGGCGACCGGGTGCTCATTTATCATTTTGATCCTGAATATGAAAAGGGAGACATCATCATTTTTTCCCACGGAGATAAATTGATCAAACGGTTGATTGCTCAGGAAGGCGACCACTTGATTGTGAGTTTGGACGGGGTGAATGTCAATGGAGATGTGGTTGAAGCCGATATTCATCCTGGATTCCTTCCGTATGATGGCATCATCCCCGCCGGGTTTTATTTCGTCATGGGAGACAATCGGGATCATTCAAACGATTCTCGGTATTTCGGACTCGTGTCTGAAGAGGATTTATTAGGCAAAGTGTTGTTTCCAAAATCCGGATTTTTAGAGTAAGGAGGAATGCGAATGCCCACAATTCAATGGTATCCCGGCCACATGGCCAAAGCCAAGCGGTTGATCAAAGAAAAACTGCCACTGGTCGATATTGTGTTTGAACTTCGGGATGCCCGAATTCCTTTATCATCGGCAAATCCGCTATTGGATGAACTGATTCAAACAAAGCCTCGATTGATATTATTGAACAAAGCAGATTTAGCAGATCCTCGGGAAACCCGCAAATTCTTGGAATTCTATGATCGATTAGGGTTTCAAGCGCTCGCTATAAATTCATTGACGGAAAATCCGCTCATTCCCATATTGGACAAAGCAAAAAAAAGTTTGGCTTCCAATCGGGAGAAAGAAGCGAAAAAAGGCATGAGAGAACGGCCGATTCGCGCCTTGGTCGTCGGAATTCCCAATGTCGGGAAATCCCAACTGATCAATCGCTTGGTTGGACAAGTCAAAGCGAAGACGGGGGATAGGCCGGGAGTTACCAAGGCTCAAACGTTTCTGAAAGCCGGGAACGGCTTGGAGTTGATTGACAATCCCGGGGTATTATGGCCAAAATTCGAATCGGCTTGGGTTGGAATCCATCTCGCGCTGGTAGGATCGATCAAAGATGAGTTATTGCCCTTAGACGAGGTCGTGATTCAGGGACTTCGGTGGATGATCAATCGCTACCCTGAACGATTGAAGGAACGTTACGATCTGGTGGTGAAAGCGGAGGATGATCCGATTGCTTTACTCGATGCCATCGGTCAGAATCGCGGCTGTCTGCTTTCGGGCGGACAAATCGATTATGAACGTGTCTATCGCCTGTTTTTACACGATCTGCGCCATCATCAGTTTGGACCTTTGAGTTTGGAGACTGTCGACGATGCTCGATCAATTTGAAAAGGAACTAACCGATAAAGGATATCACTCCATCTGTGGAGTGGACGAAGCCGGTCGTGGACCGTTAGCCGGTCCGGTCGTCGCTGGGGCAGTTATTTTAGATCCCAAGCATCCGATTGATGGACTCAATGATTCAAAAAAACTAAGTTCTTCCATGAGAGAACGATTATTTCAAGAAATCAAGAAGTGGGCAATCGCATCAGCAGTCGCTATTGTCTCCCCCGAAACGATTGATCAAATCAACGTTTTGGAAGCATCGCGACTCGCGATGATGAAGGCGATCCGCCAGCTCACGATCGCTCCCGATGTGGTCTTGTCCGATTTCATGGAATTACCCGAACTGGACGTTTTGGTGATGTCATTAGTCAAAGGCGATAGTCGGAGCATGTCGATTGCGGCGGGATCCATTTTGGCCAAAGTGACTCGCGATCGGCTGATGGAAGCGTGGGCGGTCCGATACCCGGAATATGGCTTTGCCAAACACAAAGGATATCCGACAAAGGAACACTTGGCTATGCTTCAGCGTTACGGACCTTGTCCCATTCATCGAATGAGTTTTAAGCCCGTTCTATTAGTAACCAATCAACGATCGATTTAAGGAGAGACAATGAACATAAAAGCTATCATCTTTGACTTGGATGGGACGCTGCTCGACACGCTAGCGGATATCGCACTCAGTATGAATCAAGCGTTGATCGACCACCACCTATCTCCCTATGCTCTTGACGATTACCGTTATTTTGTCGGTAATGGTGTAGAACAACTGACAACCCGCGCTCTCAGAGCCCAAAACGGGGATTCTAAATTGGTCGAAAGTGTTCTTCAGAGCTATCGAAAGTATTATGATCAATGGAAAAATAAAAATACCCAACCTTACAACGGAATCCGGGAATTATTGGAAAAGTGTCATAATCGACAAATCAAAACAGTAGTATTTTCCAACAAACCGCATCAGGACACCGTGAAAGTGATCAAGGATTATTTTCCAAATCATTCGTTTGCGGCGGTCCTTGGACATCAGGATAATAAACCTTTGAAACCCGATCCAACGGTACTATATGAAATCATTGCCAAATTGAAAGTCAATAAAAATGAAGTGTTGTATGTGGGAGACACTGCCGTCGATATGGAAACCGCAACAGCGGCTGGCCTCACTCCGATTGGGGTGACTTGGGGATTCCGCGATGAGCCGGAATTGGTAAAGGCCGGTGCTGCTGTCATCGTATCTTCGTGTGAGCAACTCATGAGCTATATTGAAAAGAGGGATGAGAGATGATTCTTTCATTGGCGGAACTTTTGACAAAGGATATTCGAGGAAAAGTCATTGTTTTTGAGACCGACACGGTTTATGGATTGGGATGTCTTTACGATGATTCTCAAGCCGTAAGACGAATTTTTCAAATCAAACATCGCGAACAACAAAAATCTTTGGCATTACTCTCGGCGAACACGAAACAAGTCGAATTGCTTGTTCAAAACATCGAGTTAGGGAGACCTTATATTGAACGCTACTGGCCCGGACCGCTTACCCTCATTTTTCCAAAAAGCGACTTGGTGCCCAACTTGGTAACCGGTGGTAGACAGACCGTTGGGATCCGCATTCCGGATTCCCAAGTGGCGTTATCGATTTTGACCCATTTTGGGCCAATGGCGGTGACCAGTCTCAATATCTCCAAAGAACCGCCCGTCGTTTTGTTTTCCGAAGCGTTGAAATTCGAAAGCCAAGTGGATTATATTGTTCGTGGAAATGATTTGTCAGGAGAACCGTCGACCGTCTTTGAACTTTTGACACGACAAACACTCCGTCAAGGAGCAATCCGAATCGAATAAGATATCACTGATTGATTCGGCTATTTTTGTTTGTCAAACAACCGTTGTTTTGTTATAATTGATTTGGTAAATTATCCCTGGTATCGGTTTTATCCGGGCCAACAGGAGGTCAGCGTATGCGAATTGCCATCGGGTCCGATCATGCGGGCTTTGTCTACAAAGAACCCATCATCAATTATTTGAAAAAACTCCAGATGGATGTTATCGATTTGGGACCTGAATCAGCAGAACCGACCGATTACCCCATTTATGCCCGCAAAGTGGCCGAAACGATCAGAGACAAGCATGCGGACTTTGGCATTTTGATCTGTGGAACGGGTGAGGGAATGTCGATTGCAGCCAATAAAGTGAAAGGGGTCATTGCCGGTATTGCGCACTCTCCCTTCACGGCCAAGGCGATTCGCGAGCATAACCGCGCCAATGTCTTGTGCCTTGGATCGAGGACCAATACGCTTGAAGAGGCGCTTGGCTATGTGGAGATTTTCTTGAATACCGAATTTTCTGATAACCCGCGACATCTTCACCGGGTTCAATTGATTGAAGCTATCGAAGGAGACAAACAATGAGTAAAGTGGTCATCATCAATCATCCGCTGATCGAACATAAACTTGCCATCATCCGCAACAAGAATACCGATGCCAAAACATTTCGGGAAAACGTCAGTGAGATCAGCAGTTTGGTTACCTATGAGATCACGCGGGATTTGACGACCAAAGCGGTGGAAATCGAGACGCCGATCGCCAAAACCATCTGTTATTCTCTGGCAAAAGAAGTGGTGATCGTACCGATTCTTCGAGCAGGACTGGGAATGGTCGACGGAATCCACTCGGTGATTCCAACGGCGAAAATCGGCCATATCGGTCTTTATCGGGACGAGGAAACATTACTCCCAAAAGAGTACTATGTCAAACTTCCCGATAACATTATGTCCGCCACTGTGTTACTGGTGGATCCAATGCTCGCGACCGGAGGATCCGCGGTAGCGGCAATCAACCATATCAAAGCTCGTGGGGCAAAAGATATCCGCTTTGTCGGACTCGTTGGATGTCCCGAAGGGATTCGAGCCTTATCCGAAGCCCATCCCGATGTCGATATCTTTTTGATCAAAGAAGATGAACGGTTGAATGAAAAAGGTTATATCGTTCCCGGACTCGGTGATTGTGGCGACCGTTTGTTTGGAACAAAATAGGCAACGTGGATCGATTTGGATTCAGAGTATGCGATCTTTAAACGCGATGTTTGATCAAACACGCGGTTTTCTTTTTTATCACTACGATGTCTTTCTGAGAAAGGCGGTGAGAATATGCCGATAATGGAGTCGATTCTTGAGGCGGAAGCCAAGGCTGAAAAACTTAGGCAGAAAGCTACGGATCAGGTCAAGATCATTTTAGATGAAAACAAGAAAAAAGGCGATTTGGCGGTTCAAGAATTGTATGAAAAAGCCAAAGAGGCCGAACAGGAAATCCAAACTGCGACAAATCGTCTGATTCAGGATGAAGGCGATCGAATAGAAAAAGAAAATCAACGCCAGAATGAACAAATCGCCAAGCAGGCCGGAAAGAAGATGGACCAGGCGGTGGATTTTTTGCTGGAAAAGGTATTTGAATCATGATCGTGCCCGTCCATAAGGTACAAATCGTTGCCTTGAAAGAAGCGAAGGACGCATTGCTCAAATCCTTGCAGCGGGTGGGAGAAATCATGCTGATAACTCCCAAGGAAAACGACGCGTCCTACATTGATTCATTGGCGGAGGAACAGCTCGCCGAACGCGCGACACGATCGTTGGCACTGCTCAAGAAATATCAAGAAAAAACCGGAAAAACTCGGATCGAAATCACATATGATGATTTTATTAAAGATAATCCCGAACACGAAGCGTTGTTAGAACAGATTGAAGACTGTACGCGTAAACTCGAGGAATCCCGACAAGAATTGCTGGCTCTCAAAGAAAAACAAGCCAGTTATCTCCCTTGGGAGGCATTGGACATCGCTCTTGATCAATTGGACGCTCCCAAAACAGCCGTGCTTCGCTTGGGGCTGATTCCGGAAGGGCAAGTGGAACACGTCATTGACCTTTTCAATAACACCGGGAATGTTCTTGAACTATTGGGAAAAAGCGACCGCCAACAGGCATTCGTTTATGCCATCTTGAAAGAAGATGTTTCCGCGATCGAGTCAGAACTCAAGAATCTGGGGTTAACAGAAGTTGCTTTACCCATCATCGCCAAAAAGCCAGTTGAGGTCTTGGAAGAAATCTCTCGCCAAAGCGCTTCCCTAACGACGACGATTCAAGAAAGCGAAGAAATGCTGCAGGAACTGGCGAAAGAACAGTCCAAGTTGAAACTGATGATCGATAAAGCAATGAGCGACACGACATTGAAACAAGCGCAAGTCACCGACACCCAAGCGACTGTCTTTTTGGAAGGATGGGTTCGGAGCGATCGGAAGGATCGCTTGATTCAAGCCATTGAAGCGATCACAGATGTGTATGACTTGGCGGAGATCGAACCGGATTTAGGCGAACAAGTGCCGACTGTGACGAAAAACAATCAATTCGTCGATTCCTTTGAAACCATTACCGACATGTTTGAAAAACCTCATCCGGATGAAGTGGATCCCAATCCGGTCATGTCGATCTGGTATTGGCTCATCTTTGGCATGATGATGGGCGACGTCGGATATGGCGTTGTGATGGTTGTTCTATTCGCCTTGATGATCAAGAAGATGAGACCCAAAGGAAATGCGTTGAGATTGTTCCGGGTTCTGATGTATTCCGGCGTGTCCACGATTCTCTGGGGAATCTTGTTCGGCAGCTATTTTGGAGTTTCATGGAATCCGATCTTGATGTCGCCAATGGAAAAGCCGTTGGACATGCTCATCTTGTCGATTGTGATTGGTGCTTGCCATATCATATCGGGTTTGCTTGTCAAAGCGTACCGGAATTTCCGCGACAAACAGTATTTGGCGATCTTTGTCGATCAATTCAGTTGGATCTTCATTTTAATTGGCGTTGGGTTGTTCTTTCTCCCGTGGGGGAAAAGCATTGGCCTATGGCTTGCCATCGGTGGAGCAGGTCTGATTGTGCTCTTTGCCGGAAGAAAGAACAAAAATGTGCTTGCTAGAATCGGATCGGGTCTCTATTCGTTATACGGCATCACGGGTTATTTAGGGGACATTCTCTCATATGCTCGGATTCTGGCATTGATGTTGTCTTCCAGTGTGATCGCCATGGTCATGAACATGCTGGCGGGAATGCTTCAGAGCAACGCGATTGGCTTCATCCTGTCACTCTTTGTTTATTTGATCGGCCATGTATTCAACTTAGCGATGGGCATGTTATCGGCTTATATCCATGATAGCCGGTTGCAGTATATTGAATTTTTTAACAAATTTTACGAGGGTGGCGGAATTCCCTTTCGGCCGCTCACGCTTCAAACGAGTTATGTGGAGATGATCCACGATTCCTATCAAGAAAATTAAACACCCTATGGAGGATTAGATTATGAACGAAGGTTTATTGATTGCGATTATTGGTGCCGCTTCAGCCGCCGCGTTTGGTGGACTTGGTTCGGCGCTCGGCGTCCAAATGGCCGGAAAAGCGGCGACAGGCGTCGTCAGCGAGAAACCGGAACTATTCGGTAAGGTATTGATTTTGCAGGCGCTGCCAGGCACACAAGGCATTTATGGCTTTTTGATTGCGATTTTGGTGTTGGTCCGTCTGGGTCTCTTGGGAGGCAGCGCTCTGCCATTGGGTACAGAAGCGGGTTGGGCGATGTTCGGGGCTTGTGTTCCTTCCATACTCGTGTTGCCGGTATCTGCGTTCTTTCAAGCAAAGATGTCGGTCAATTCAATCATGATGGTCGCGAAACAACCGGATTCGACGGCGAAAGGCATGACGATGACCGTGTTGGTTGAAACGTATGCGATATTGGCGCTTCTTGCCAGCATTCTCATGATTCAGGGCATTCCTCTATAGAAATGAGTGACGACTTTTGGCAAACCCATCGATTTATGACAAGATAATACAAAAGGGCGAACAAGACGCGAAGATGATTTTGGAGTCCGGAGAAGCCCAAGCGAGAAAAATCTACCAAAGTCGGTTGAAAGAAGCGGAAACCGTGATTTTAAGCGACCGAGCTAAGTTTAAAGAAAAGCAAGATATTCGCTTTAAAGGGAAAGTCACGGAATTTGAACAACAAGCAAAGGCGGCGACCTTGGCCCAAAAACAACAATTATTGACGAGTGTCTTCAACCATGCATTGACGAAGCTTGAAGACATCAGTGATGAGAAGTGGGTCCAGCTGGTGAAGCACTTGCTCGATAATGATCATTTGACGGGGACGGAAACCATCATCGCCGCCAAGGCGGATCATGTTCGTTTTAAAAAGTTGTTCGCCTCAAATCCGGCAGTTCGAGGAAAAATCGAACTTGATAAACTGAATGCGAGTTTTGCCGATTCCGCTTTCAAACTGGTGCTTTCAGAGCAGCTTGCCCCCATTTCCGGCGGCTTTTTAGTGGTTGGTTCCGCGTTTGACATTGATCACTCATACCCCACCTTGTTGTTATCTTTCAAGAATCAGTTCGAGGCGGAACTCGCTTGTTATTTGTTTGAGTCGGAGGCCTGAAATGGATTATCCATTTGCCATCGGCGTCATCAAAGCGATTGAGGATCGACTCTTCGACAAAGCGAAATATGCGAAATTAATCAAAACGCCTAAATCGGAAATGGCCGCGATGCTTTCCTCTTTTGGATACGGAAAAGGAGCGACTGATCTCTCGGTAGAGGGATTGATTCAGGCCGAACGTCGATCTCTTCGAGAAATGTTGGATTCTTTGTCTCCCAATCGCCGGTTGACGGATCTGTTTTATTTGCTCCACGACGCGACAAATCTCAAAGTGTTGTATAAGGAAAAATTATTCGGCATCCCGCATCCTTCGCTTGGTGATGATTTGGCAGCTATTCCTGGAGAAATAATGGAAAATGCAGTCTTGAGACAAGACAGACAAGCTTTGCCAAAAGCAGTTCAAACGTTGCTTTTTCAAATCGATGAAGCGATTCAGAAAGTGTCTGACAACCCACGGTTGGTCAGTGTCGTGATCGACAATCTCTTGTTGACATTCGCCTTGAAGCAATGTCGCTTCTCAAAAGCGGAAGCATTGCGAACTTATTTACTCGCCTTTATCGATTTTCAGAATGTGCTGGCGATTGAACGGAGTCGTCTCTTAGGCTGGTCCATAGCGGTCACGTCCGAGATGCTTTTGGATAACGGAAGCATTCCCAAACCTCTATTTTTAGAGGCGATGAATCAATCTCGAGACATATATCTTCGCGCGTTGCAAGACTTCTATCACGAAAAGTTGAGCAACATCCTAAAAAAGAACCAAGGAGAGGGCAATATCGAGACACTGGAAAAAGCCTTGGAAAGCCTATTGCTCGATCAAGTGAAACCTTTTCGCAACGACGCGTTCTCCATCGGGCCAATCATCTATTATTATCTAAAAAAAGACGCAGAGGCCAAAAATATCCGAACCCTGTTTGCAGTGGATAAGATAGACCTCGCTGATTTGAGAGATTTGTAGCAAAAAGGAGGGATGATCCATGGAAAAAACCCAACAAATAGCCATCGTGGGATTGACCGATGCCATCCTGCTTTTCAACACGGTTGGCGTTCGGGCTTTTCAGGTGAAAGATGCCGGCGAAGCCGAAAGAACTATTTCATCGTTAGCCAACCGAAAATGCAAACTGATTTTTGTGACCGAAGATATCTATGAAGCGATTCCTGAAACCATTGAAAAGTACCAACAACTTCCTTATCCGATTTTGATGGTGCTTCCGATCGATCCTGAAAAAAAGAACATTGGCATGAAAAAAATCAAACAAAATGTGGAAAATGCAATTGGCATTGATCTCTTTTAGAAAGGGCGTCCCTGATGAATACAGCTGAAAAAAAATCAAATAACGGCCTGATCACCAAAGTCTCCGGACCACTGGTCGTCGCCAAAAATATGAAAGACGTCAAAATGTATGACGTCGTTTTGGTCAGTGAAAAACGCTTGTTGGGAGAGGTCATCGAACTCCGAGACGATCGGGCATCGATCCAAGTGTATGAAGAAACTGCCGGTATCGGCCCGGGAGAACCGGTGGTTGATACCTTTCAACCGCTCTCGGTTGAACTTGGACCCGGCTTGATTGAAGGCATTTTTGATGGCATTCAGCGTCCTCTCGATGTCATTTACGAAGCGGCGGGGGATCGAATCCCTCTCGGGATCGACGTGCCAAAATTAAACCGCGAGAAGAAATGGATATTCGAACCAACCGCTAAGATCGGTGCTTTTGTTCAAGCGGGCGACGTTTTGGGAGAAGTCCAAGAAACCACCGTGGTTCGTCATAAAATCATGGTTCCTCCCGGAGTGAAGGGCACGTTGACCTGGCTCTATTCCGGGGAAGCGGTGATCACGGATCAAATCGCGATCATCACGGATGATGCCAAACAAGACACACCCGTCACCATGATTCAAAAATGGCCAGTTCGGATTCGGAGACCTTACCAGAAAAAGCTCGCACCCACGGAACCAATGGTCACAGGGCAACGAGTCATCGATACCTTGTTCCCCATCGCGATCGGAGGCATCGCCGCCATCCCCGGACCGTTTGGATCCGGAAAGACGGTGGTGCAACATCAATTGGCCAAATGGGCCGATGCCGATATCATTGTTTATGTTGGTTGCGGTGAACGCGGCAATGAAATGACCGATGTATTGATGGAATTTCCGGAATTGAAAGATCCTCGGAGCAACGAGCCGTTGATGAAGCGGACCGTGCTTATTGCCAATACATCCAATATGCCGGTTGCGGCACGGGAAGCGTCCATATATACCGGGATCACGATCGGCGAATACTATCGCGACATGGGCTATCGGGTCGCCATCATGGCGGATTCCACTTCCCGTTGGGCAGAAGCGCTTCGAGAAATGTCCTCACGTCTCGAAGAAATGCCGGGCGAAGAGGGCTATCCGGCTTATCTCGCCAGTCCCATCGCTGAATTCTATGAACGGGCTGGGTTTGTCCAATGTTTGGGTAGTGAAGAACGATTTGGGGCTATTACCGCAATTGGAGCCGTGTCACCTCCGGGAGGCGACACTTCCGAACCCGTTTCCCAGGCAACGCTCCGTATTGTCAAGGTATTCTGGGGACTTTCGGCCAACTTAGCTTATCGCCGCCATTTTCCGGCAATCGACTGGCTGAGAAGCTATTCCTTATACAGCGATGAAATGAACGAATATTTTGATCAGGAAATCCAAAAAGGCTGGTCAAAACAAGTCGCAATGGCGATGCGGATATTACAGGAAGAAGCACAATTGGAAGAAATCGTCCGGTTGGTCGGGATTGATTCACTGGAATTCAAAGACCGATTGACTCTCGATTGCGCTCGCAGTATTCGCGAGGACTTCTTGCATCAAATTGCTTTTCACGAGATTGACACCTACACTTCCCTTGCCAAACAGTACGGGATGATGAAGGCGATCCTCGATTGGTATCAAAAAGGACTGGAAGCCTTAAAACAAGACTATTCTTATGCGAAAATCACCTCCATGGCGGTGTTGGATAAAATCGGTCGGATGAAATACATCAAAGAAGAAAACTTTGCCAATGAAATCGCGAAAATCACTTCGTTGATCGAAGAAGAATACCGACAATTGATCCAAGGAGGGACCGAGAATGCCTAAGGAATATAAAACCATCCGTGAAGTTGTCGGTCCGCTCATGCTCGTCGATCAAGTCGAAGGCATCAAATACGACGAACTAGTCCGTATCCGCCAAGCCTCGGGTGAAGAACGGATCGGCAAGGTACTGGAAGTGGATCACGACCGAGCATTGGTTCAGCTCTTCAATTCGTCTCAGGGGCTCAGGATCAGTGACGCGAAAGCCATGTTTCTCGGCCGGGGAATTGAAATAAAACTCGCGCCGGAAATTGTTGGCCGCGTGTTTGATGGCATGGGTCGTCCAATTGACGGAGCCGGAGACATCATTCCCCAAAAAATGGCGGATATCAACGGAACACCGTTGAATCCGGTTGCACGTAACTATCCATCCGAATTTATTGAAACCGGAATCAGTGCCATCGATGGGTTAAACACATTGGTGCGGGGTCAAAAATTGCCGATTTTTTCGGGATCGGGATTGCCACACGCAAAACTTGCGGCACAGATCGCCAGACAAGCGAAGGTCAAAGATCGTTCCGAATCTTTCGCGGTGGTATTTGCGGCAATCGGGATCACGTTTGAAGAAGCCAACTATTTTATTCAAGATTTCCAACGCTCCGGGGCGATCGAACGGTCGGTCTTGTTTATGAACCTGGCAGCGGATCCCGCCATTGAACGGATCGCAACACCCAGAATGGCCATCACTTGTGCGGAGTATCTGGCTTATGAACTCGGCATGCACGTACTCATCATTCTGACCGATATCACCAATTATGCCGAAGCGATCCGCGAAGTGTCCGCCGCTCGAAAAGAAGTGCCGGGACGCCGGGGCTATCCAGGCTATATGTATACCGACCTTGCCTCGCTGTACGAGCGTGCCGGACGGATCAAGGAGAAAAAAGGATCAATTACCCAAATCCCCATTTTGACGATGCCTGAAGACGACAAAACCCATCCGATCCCCGATCTTACCGGGTACATCACCGAAGGGCAAATCATCCTTTCAAGAGAGTTGAATCTCAAAGGGATCTATCCGCCAATCGATGTGCTCCCTTCGCTTTCAAGGTTGAAGGATAAAGGCATCGGCGAAGGAAAGACCCGGGAAGACCACTCGGAAACCATGAATCAACTCTTCTCCGCCTACGCGAGAGGAAAAGAAGCCAAAGAACTTTCAACGATTCTCGGGGAAGCCGCGTTATCGGATGTGGACAAACTGTATGCCCAGTTTGCGATCGAGTTTGAAGAACGCTATGTCCAACAAGGACCCCGGGAAAATCGTCCGATTGAAAAGACGCTCACCATTGGTTGGAAATGTTTGACGATACTGCCTAAGACCGAACTTAAACGGATCAGTTTAGACAAAATTGCGAAGTATCTTCCTGAAGGAGATTGATCATGGCACAAAAAATCAATCCAACACGGATGGAGCTATACCGGCTGAAAAATCGGCTGTCGGTCGCAAAGCGCGGCCATAAATTATTGAAAGATAAACAAGATGAAATGATCCGCCGGTTTATGGAACTCATCAAACAGAACCGGTCTTTGCGGATGGACGTTGAAAAAGCATTGGCCCAAATCATGAAACAGTTTGAAAGTGCCAAGTTGAAAATGTCATTGACCGGGCTGATGGAAGCATTGATGGTCCCCTCCCGCGAAGTGACGATTGAGACTGGCGCAAGATCGATCATGAATATCAAAACACCCACACTTTCTTACGAGAAATCCGGAGCGATCGATCTGACTTATGGCTTTGCGTTCACTCCTATGGATCTTGACGGGGCGGTCATTGGTCTTTCCGGAATCTTGCATCAATTGATCGATCTCTCGGTAGTAGAAAAAACCTGCGATATGCTGGCTCGAGAAATTGAAAAAACGAGGCGGCGGGTCAACGCCATTGAATACATCATGATTCCCGACATCGAGGATACAATCAAATGGATAACCAATAAACTAGAAGATAACGAACGCGGAAATATCACGAGATTGATGAAGTCAAAGGAGATCATCTTGGCGAAAAACGCCCAGAGTTCTTCTTGATCATTCAAAACGAAGGGAGGCGATCCACCATGGCTGTTCGAGGATTTGAAGTGGTGAAAGCCTATGAAAATGAACAGATCCATCTGCCGATACGATCGACCGTCCGAAGTGCGGGATATGATCTGGAATCGGCGGTAACAGCGGTGATTCCACCGAAAAGCTATGCGGTGATTCCCACCGGGATCAAAGCGTTTATGGATAAAGACGAAATGTTGCTCATATTTCCTCGGAGTTCTTTGTTTCCGAAAAAAAAGTTGATTTTGACCAACAGCGTTGGCTTGATCGATCAGGATTTCTACAATAATAAGGATAACGAAGGACACATTCGGATCCTGCTTTATAATTTAGGCGATCTTTCCATCGAAATTCAAAAAGGCGAACGCCTAGTTCAAGCGGTTTTTACGAAGTATTTACTCGCAGAAAAAGAAGAAAAAAGCACGAAAATCCGAACAGGGGGAATTGGCAGCACCGATTGAAGACCTCGGGATCGCCTTGGTTTTTTCTTTTAAGGCGAAACACGGTAAATATTGCTTGCTTTCCCCCCCCTAATTTGGTAGAATAATATCGCCGTAAAAAATACACACATCGCTGAGCAATTTGCCGGGAGCCGACTGGTGGCAATAGCGTGGATAGCGATGGAGGCACAATCAAATAGGAGGATTTAAAACAATGGGCGTATTATCCATGAAAGCCCTGCTGGAGGCAGGCGTCCACTTCGGGCATCAAACCCGTCGGTGGAATCCGAAGATGGCCAAGTACATCTTCACATCAAGAAATGGAATTCATATCATCGATTTACAAAAGACGAGCGAATGCATCGACATCGCCTACAAGGCACTTTTCGATATCGTCGTCGCTGGCGGACGTGTTCTCTTCGTCGGCACCAAGAAACAATCGCAAGAACCGGTACGTGAAGAAGCGATCCGCTCCGGACAATTCTATGTGGACAAACGTTGGCTGGGCGGCACGCTCACCAATTTCAAAACGATCAAAAAATCAATCAAGCGGTTGCACGATCTTCACAAAATGGAAGAAGACGGTACTTTTGCCGTTTTACCAAAAAAAGAAGTCATCACCCTGCGTAAAGAAATGGATCGGCTCGAGAAATTTTTAGGCGGGATCAAAGATATGCGGACTCTGCCGGAGGCGCTCTTCATCATCGATCCGCGTAAGGAAAGAAATGCAATCTTAGAAGCGAAAAAACTCGGGATTCCTGTGTTTGGCATCATCGATACCAATTGTGATCCCGATGAAGTGGATTATATCATCCCGGCCAATGACGATGCACTTCGCTCGGTAAAACTGATCGTCGGCAAAATGGGAGATGCCATTGTTGAAGCGAACGGTGGTCTCACCGGAGAAGCTGAAGACGAAGTCGTGGAAGTCGAGGGCGATACTTCTGAGAAGAGCGAGGAAGAAGAAAAACCGGATATTCCGGAAGCCTTGCTCGAGAAAAAATTAGCACCGGAAAAGCCAAAGACTGCTGCTCCGGCGAAAAAGCCGCTGACGAAAGTCGTTGTTCTGCAGGAAAAAACGGAAAAAGCTCCGGCACCGAAAACACCCGTTGAAGCAGAAAAAAAACCGCTTCCCAAACAACCTGTCGAAGTGAAAGCCGAAGTCAAACCGGAAGTGAAAGCCGAAGTCAAACCGGAAGTGAAAGCCGAAGTCAAACCGGAAGTGAAACCAGAAGCCACTCTTTCCCAAACGGATCTCGAAGCGAAAACCGTTCAGGAACTTCGGGAGCTGGCCAAAGAGATGAATATCACCGGTTATTCAAAATTAAGAAAAGCCGAATTGATTGACGTATTGCTGAAATAAAGCCAATGAATTCTCGAGGGAGCGAAGCGCTCCCTTTTTGAAAAGAAGCAACGGGAAAACGATTGAATTGGCGCAGAAGATATGATAAACTGATAATGATACTGTAAGGAGGAATCACAGATGGATATTACCGCGAGTATGGTGAAAGAATTACGAGAAAAAACGGGTGCCGGCATGATGGATTGCAAACGCGCGCTCATGGAAACAGCCGGAGATCTCGATAAAGCAAGTGAATGGTTACGCGAAAAGGGTATTCTGAAAGCCGCCAAGCGGACATCCAGAGTTGCGGCGGAAGGCGTCTCTGATGTGGCTGTGGAAGGCAATCGTGGCGTTGTTTTTGAGTTGAATTGTGAAACGGACTTTGTTGCGAAGACAGATAAGTTTCGGGCATTGGTCAATCAAGTACGACAGTGGCTGCTTCAGTATTCGGTGTCAAATGAGGAAGAAGCGTTGACTTTGGAAATCGACGGCAAAAAAATGAGCGAACATCTGCTCGAAGCCATTTCTGGAATCGGGGAAAACATCACTCTTCGCCGCGTCCAGGCAGTTGAAAAGCAAACGGAAGAAACCTTCGGCACCTACATCCACATGGGCGGAAAAATCGCCACCCTTACCGTTCTTTCCCAGGCGGATTTTGACACGGCAAAGGATGTTGCTATGCATGTGGCAGCCAATAACCCGTTGTATTTGTCAATGAAGTCCATTCCGGAAGACGTTTTGGCGCACGAAAAAGATATTTTGACCAAAGAAGCCATCAATGAAAATGAAACGGCGGTCAAACCGAAACCCGAATCAATCTTGATGAAAATAGTAGAAGGTCGGCTGCAAAAGAATATGAAGGATATCTGCCTATTGAATCAGCCGTTCGTGAAGAATCCGGATCAGACGATCGAAGAATACACGAAAGCGAAGGGCGCCGTCATCGTCCACTTTGTCCGTATGGCTGTTGGCGAAGGCATCGAGAAAAAATGCGATAATTTCGCGGAAGAAGTGTTGTCACAAGTAAATCAATAAGGACACTTTTTTGTGTCCTTTCTTTGTCAAAAGGAGGAATAACGAATGTCTAAGCGGCGAATCATGATCAAACTGAGCGGTGAAGCGTTGGCTGGGAAAGCTGGTGTCGGCATCGACCCCAAAGTCGTCAAAACGATTGCCAGAGAAATCAAATCAGCCTATGATCTGAATTTGTGTGAAATCGGCTTGGTGGTCGGCGGCGGAAACATCTTCCGCGGCAAGCTGGGCGATGAAATGGGAATCGATCGGTCCAGTGCCGATTACATGGGAATGATCAGCACGATTTTAAACGCTTTGGCACTTCAAAATTCTCTGGAATCGATGGGTGTACCCACGCGGGTGATGACCAGTCTCAACATTCCCGAAGTGGCTGAGCCTTACATCCGTCGAAAAGCAATCAGCCATTTGGAAAAAGGATATATTGTCATCTTCGGCGGGGGAACGGGCAATCCCTATTTTAGCACCGACACCACCAGCGCGCTTCGGGCAGCGGAACTTGGAGCCAGCATCATCTATATGGCGAAAAACGGGACCGACGGCGTGTATGATAAGGATCCCAAACATCATGCTGATTCGATCAAATTCCACGAATTGACGCATCAAGATGTCTTGCATCGAGAATTGCAAGTCATGGATTCAACCGCAGCGGCACTTGCACACGATAACAACATCGATATCTACGTATTCGACATGAACGTGGAAGGCAATATCAAACGCGCGATCATGGGCGAGGATATCGGTACCATGATCAAAAACAAATAAGGAGTGATCAATCATGCCAGAAACAATTCTACTCAACGCTGAAGAGCGGATGGAACAAGCCTTACATGCGCTCCACAAAGAATTCTCGACCGTTCGAAGCGGTCGCGCTAATCCGAAAATGTTTGAACGGGTCAGCGTCGATTATTATGGAGTCTTGAGTCCAATCAATCAAGTGGCCTCAATCCAGGTGCCCGAAGCCAATCAAATCTATATCAAACCGTATGACAAAAGTCTGGTTCAAAAAATCGAACGGGCGATTTTTGCGGCCAATTTGGGGGTGACTCCCACCAACGACGGTGTTGGCGTTCGAATTTCATTGCCACCGCTCACAGAGGAGAACCGTCGCGATTCAGTGAAAGCCATCCACCGGATGTCCGAAGATAATAAAATCGCGATTCGGAATATTCGTCGGGATGCAATCGCTGATCTCAAAAAGATGGAGAAAGACAAATCCCTGACGGAAGACGACCTGAGGTTTTATCAGGATGAAGCCCAGAAACTCACGGATAAATTTATCGAGAAGATTGATGAAGCCTTCCGTGAGAAAGAAAATGACATCATGAGCCTCTAACCATAAGACCGGAAACGGTCTTATTCTTTTTCCCCCTTATCGATTTGTTTTAATTTTCACAAAAGATAGTGTATAATTGTGTTAGCGAAAGCGGGGGTTTTTGATGAAATCAACGAATAACAACCTTCCGAAACATGTGGCGATCATCTTGGATGGCAATGGTCGCTGGGCAAGAAGGCGAGGCCTTCCTCGGACCATGGGACACAAGGTGGGAGTCGACAATATTCGAAAAATCGCTTTGGAAGCCAGTAGAATCGGCATTAAGGCGCTCAGCGTTTTTGCTTTTTCTACGGAAAACTGGAATCGTCCGGAAGCCGAAGTCGACTATTTGATGACCTTGCCGGAAGAGTTCGAACGTTTGTTTCAGGACGAATTTGAAAAGCAACGCATCCGTGTGCTGTTTTCCGGGCGAAAAACCAAAGTATCGTCAAAAAACCTTGAAATCATGAATCGATTGGAAACGTCGTCGGCCTCTCGTGAAGGCATGGTGCTCAACATCTGTTTTGATTATGGCTCTTATGATGAACTGACGCGCGCTTTTCAACAAATCACAGTGAAAGTAAAGCAGGGAGATTTGGATCCAGCGGCTATCACTCCGGAAATGATAACCGATCACTTGGACACCAAAGACTTGCCGGAACTGGATTTCCTGATCCGAACGAGCGGCGAAATCCGGCTGAGCAACTTCATGCTTTGGCAGGCCGGATATGCCGAACTCTTGTTTATGAAAGTTACCTGGCCAGCATTCACCAAACGGCATTTGCATCAAGCCTTGCGAGAGTTCGCTAAGCGAAATCGGCGCTTCGGCCAGGTGAAAGGATAATTTGCGGATGAAACAACGAATTGTGACGGCCATCATCTTGGCCGCCGTCTTGATCCCACTCGTCATTTTTGGTCATCATTTTCATTTGTTTGCCATTGCATCGGGAATATTGGCGGCAATCGCTGCCTATGAATTCCGAAAAATGCTTCAAAAAAAACATCCGCTTCCCTTGACAGTGGATCTCTTGGCGATCTTATTGACAGTCGGGTTTTATATCGTTGGCTATTTGGCCTTGACCGACATTATTCCGCTAAGGATCCTTGGACTCTATTTGCTCTTCACCTCGCTGTTTGTGATGACGTTATTCATCTTTATTCCGGAATTATCGACCCCGGATTGTGGCAATCTACTCCTGACCATGCTTTATTGCGGATTGGGATTTCTGGGACTGGCGTTTTGTCACTATCAGAGCCGCATGCTACTCATCACAGTGTTGTTGATCGCAATCTTGACCGACACCTCGGCTTATTTCTTCGGTATTCGTTTTGGTCGCCATCGGCTGGCAGTCAAAATCAGTCCGAAGAAAAGCGTGGAAGGAGCCGTCGCCGGATTGGTAATTGGTGGGGGAGCGGGGGGCTTGTTTGCGATTCTATTGGCTGTTTTCCCATTTCCCGATTATGTGACGTTGCTCTTGTCGTTTGGACTTTCTTTCTTGGCTCAAGTAGGCGA
>Ga0265297_10004110_pt1 | contig 24488 bp, 18 predicted proteins | sample Munlanlwell13791_FD_192502 | JGI IMG/M metagenome (GOLD analysis project Ga0265297, IMG submission 192502) | Leachate microbial communities from a municipal landfill in Southern Ontario, Canada - Leachate well 137-91 | ecosystem: Engineered > Solid waste > Landfill > Unclassified | place... | reverse complement strand
GCACCCGCATGCCATCGACAAGGGCCACCTCTTCATCGGTCAGGCCGGGGAAGACGATGACGATGGCCTTTGCCCGCTCCGCTGCATACGCGAGCAGACGGTGGATGTCCCCCGGTGTGACACCCCCGAACATCATGGCAACCCGGGCCACGATATCCACGAAATGGACCCCGTAAAACGGTGTTGACCCGAGCGGAATCAGCCGGTAATCAAGGCCGAGCTTGACGCCGGCTTCCGAAAGGGTCGGGATCACCGGGCCGGCGAGGAAGGTGAGCATGTATTTTTCCTGCAGTTCGCGGCAGATCGCTGCAGCCCCGCCGGGGCTCTCGGGTTTCCCGACAACCAGGGCAAGGCCGAGGATACTCCCGTCGACCAGGGAGTACCCGAGCTTGCGGAGGACCGTGTCGCTGATGAACCCGGTATAGGGTGCCGGTTCCTTCCCGGAGACTGCGGTCTGTTCCGCCAGCAGGCATTCCGATGCAACAAGGGGGTTGTTGCCGGCCTTGCTGTATACCTCGGCAGCAGCCTTCTGGTCGTGGACCGCTATACCGGTCAATGCATACGAGATCGGAAGGTGGTAGGCAGTTTCGTCGTAAGTGAATGACTGCCGGATGGCAGGGATTCTTGTTTTTAGGGATTCTTCGCCATGTTTTTTGGCCAACTCAACGTCGATCATCGTCTGTTTGCCTCTCTTTTAGGATTACCCGGTAATCTAGATATAGTTTCGTTATACGGTAACCGGATTTCTCTTCTGAACAAGAATACCGGGCACCATGCAATAAATAAAATATATACGATGAAAAGAAGATTCTTCACTATGAATATTATGACGGGTACCGCTCACACGGGCAGGATTGTTGCTGTCATGATGCTGGTCATTGCACTGGCGTTCTGCATGCAGCCGGTCCTTGCCTCGGATGAAACATTCACTATAACGTATCGTGGAGCCGGGGGCTATTACATCGGGGATAATATCATCTTTGACGGGATCAACAAAGTCGGAAATGTCACGGTCATGAAAGTAACCGGTCCCGGTCTCCCCGCTGCGGGAGTCCCGGTCTACGATCTCGACGGTGCGGAAGGTACCGGTAACCCGGTTCCGGTAAATGCAGACGGCACCTGGCGCTTTGTCTGGTACACATCCACCATCAAGGGTCTTGACAAGATGCAGACCGCCCGCTATCACATCATCGCCCTTGATTCCGGCGATCCGACAGCAACTGCCACGACCTCGGTTATGATGAAGAAACCGGATTTTTATGTGGTTGCCTCCCCGAGCACACTGGAGACCGGTGAATATCTCCGGTTGATCGGTACTGCAGAGCAGGCAATTAGCGATATCCGCATTGAGATCAGCGATGCCAACGGCAACGTGGTCCATACCGAAAATACCGGTGCAAGCCAGACCGGTTATTTCACCTATGCCCTCCACGTTGACATGCCCCCCGGTGAATACGTTATCACGGTCACCAGTCCATCGGCACGAACTACGTTCCGTACCTCCATCACGGTGATTCCCCCGCCAACAACGGCGATCAATGGTACAAGTGTAGCCGTCACTGAACCCGGTATTCCTTCACCAACAGTAGATACCGGCACGCTGTCCATCTCTTCGACACCCTCCGGCGCATCCGTGTATGTGGATTCCGTCTCCATTGGCTCGACACCCATAACGCAGGGAAGTATTGCACCAGGTACTCATCTGGTGGAGATCAAATATGCCGGGTACCAGACCTATGCGGCACAGGCAGTAGTGGTGGCGGGAGAGACTACCACGGTTGCACCGGCCCTTGTTAAGAGTCCCTCCTCCCTGCCATTGTCGCCGATAACCGTTCTTGTCGGACTGGTCATTGCCGGGCTGCTCTGTATCATCCTGCCCCGGGGCCGAAAGTCCGCATAAAAAATATTTTCATAATTTTTTTTTACCAAATCCTGCAAAGAAAAACAACCATAATGTATATCGAATCCCGGCGCGAATCCTGTACCCGCACGCTGGTGGATTATATGGGAAAATACTCTTTTGTCGCCCACATGCCGGATGAACCTGGCTCCCTGCACCGGGCTGCCGGGATCATCCGGCAGTACGGGGGAAACATCAACCGGATCCAGTTCGACCGCCGGATCGATCCCGGCACAGTCTTCTATGAAGTGACTGCGGACGCCGATGCCTACCTCAGGATCACTGCAGATCTTGCGGCCATCGGGTACCTCCAGACCTCGCTTATCAGCCTTGATTTTTTGAAGTTCTGCGTCTATCTCCCGCACCGGCCCGGTGCGCTGCACGAATTTCTCAGTTACATCACGGATGCCGGGGCCAATATCGCCCAGATCGATTTCGATGACAAGGGTCGGCATCCCGACCGTCTCACGGTCAGTCTCAACCTGGAGCAGACCAAGGAGATCGAACGCCTGCTCGAAGAGCTCAAGAGCCGGTACAGGCTTGAGATCATCGAGTACGACAAGACCGGAAAACACCTGGACGACACCGTCTTTTACGTACGGTATGCCCAGGAAGTCCGCGACCTGATCGGGGATTCGATCGGGGAATCGGAAGACACGTTCCTGCTCTCGTTCCTTGCCGACACCAACCACATTGCCCAGGAGCTGATGGACCGGGGCTGCAATCCCCGGCAGGTCTTCGACAGCGTGCTTGCCACCGGGCGGACCATGAACGCCACTGTCGGCCCGCACTTTTACGCAAGCGTCCAGCAGTACGAGGTCGCCCCCACAATCACGCTCTTCTGCTTCCAGCCCCCCTGCGGGGGCAGCGTGTACCTGTTCAGGACACCGGACGAGCTGGTGATGATCGATACCGGCTACGGGATCTACCATGCGGATTTCATGACGCTCTTCTCCCGATACGGCATGGGGGACATGAAGAAGCTCTCCCGAATCATCGTGACCCATGCCGATGCCGATCACTGCGGGGCGGCCGGCCACTTCCCGGTCCCTGTCTCCATGCATGCCGGGACGCTTGAGATCATCCGGACCAACAACCGGGGCTGGGGGTCCCGGAGCCAGGAGTCCGTGCTCGAGGAGTTTTACACGAAAATGATCAACCTCTTCAGCCGGTTCCTGATCCCAAAGGATATCCAATGTTTTGGCCCGGCAAACGGGACCACCCGCGGCATCTTCCCGGTCATCGGGACGTTCTCCATCGGGGAGATCGCATTCGAGGTGCTGGACGGTCTTGGCGGCCATACGTTCGGGCAGGTGTTCCTCTATTCGGCAACCCACGGGCTCCTCTTCACGGCCGATAGCGCGATCAATTTCCCGAGCCTGACCAAAGAACGGGCCGATTACAGTTCGCTTGCCGCATTCCTCGTCATCTCGGTGAACGTGGACAGTGACCGGGCAAAACAGGAGCGCCTGGCCCTCCTGGCGCTCGCCGAAGAGACCGATCGTGCGCTGGCACCCGCGGGCCGGCGCTGCCTGATCTGCTGCGGGCACGGGGCGGTCTCGGTGGCGGAGAACGGGAAACTTGCCGTGCACGGGACCATCGAAGAGTACCGGGCCGGCGGAACGGAATAATACTCTTTTTAGCAAATCTGTACTGATCCCTGTCTGAAGGGATCTGCACGGGATCAGTCGTACCGGTAATTGGTAACGATCACTTCCTGGATCCCGCTCCGGCGCTCGCCATTGCAGTTGATGAACCGTTTGGCCGTGACCGTTTCGATAAAGAACCCGTCATAGAGCATCTCGATCGCCGGAACCTTGGAGTTGCTCAGCATCGCATACACACCCTTTTTTGTGAGTTTCCGGAAGAGTCCTGCAAGCCGCTCCTGTTCGCTGAACGGGAAACCAAGAGCATTATAATCCGTAAAATTCGCCGTCTTTGTAAGCGGATGGTAGGGGGGATCGAAGTAAACAAAGTCACCTCTCTTCGCACTTTTCACCGCAGTCTCAAAATCGGTATTCAGGACTTTCACTCTCTGGAGTAATGAGGAAAAATCAAGAATGCTCTCCTGTGGGGGAATCGAGAGTTTCTTGTAACTCCCAAAGGGCACATTGAAGAACCCTTTCCGGTTCACACGCCAGAGTCCGTTGAATCCGTGTTTGTTGAGATAGACGAGCAAGGCCGCCCGCTCTACCGCATATGTGGGATCGCCCATGATGGCATTGAATCGCTCCTTGCAGGCACGGAAGGATCCTTCATTATTCTGCAGAACCTCATTTTCAAGCGCCGCGATCAAGGAGAACGGGTCCTGCTGCACGATCCGGTAAAGGTTGATTAATTCCCCGTTCAGGTCGGCGATGACAGCCTGCGAGAGTGTGCCCCGGCTTCCCAGTCGCGTAAGCAAGGCTCCTCCGCCAACGAATGGTTCAAAGTAAGTATTCCATCCTGTCGGAAGGCGATTTTCCAGTTCTCCCAGCAGTTGTCGTTTTCCACCCGCCCACTTGACAAACGGGAGACATTTCTGGATTGGGACATTTTGGGGCGCTGATATCACATTCTAACGTTTTTAGAGGCATATTATAAAGATCTTCCCCCAGGTGGGGCAGAACCGGAATTGCACCTTCAGAAATTCTCATCTACTTTGTGGGTGCATCTGTTCTAGAGAGAACCATGGAGAGTCACAGGGTACAGGAAATGATGCTGTTGATGGCATCAAAGATCCGTGCGATTGCCAACAAAATATCCGATGATGACGTGGAAAAATTCATGGCCGAGATCTTAGGCGCCAAGCGTGTGTACGTGATCGGCGCCGGGCGTTCGGGGCTTGTTGCAAAATCGTTTGCCATGCGGCTGATGCACCTGGGGCTCCATGCCTATGTAGTTGGCGAGACGATCACGCCGGCCCTGAACAGAGGCGACCTGATCGTGATCTTCTCCGGCTCAGGCAGAACGAAGACGGTTGCGGATATCGCAGAGACGGCAAAGGATATCGGAGCCCATATCTGCCTCATCACTTCCAACGCGGATTCGCGGATCGGAAAGATTGCAGACTGCAACGTGATCATCGAGCATCACCGCGACGAAGTCGAAGACGATGCCGTGGAGTTTGAGATACGGCAGATGATGGGTGAGCACAAGTCGTTTGCCCCTCTTGGCACACTCTTTGAGACGGCATCCATGATCTTTGGCGATGCCGTGATCTCCCGGCTCATGGAGATCACCAAGACCGATGAATCCGCTCTCAAGAACCGGCATACGAACATCGAGTGAAGGACATCTTATGACACTGAAATTCTCAGAACGGGTGGCGGGAATCGAGATCTCCGGCATCCGGAAGATCTTCGAATCGGCCGGACCGGACTCCATCAACCTCGGGCTCGGGCAGCCGGACTTCGATACCCCGCAGCACATCAAGGATGCGGCAATCAGGGCAATACAGGAAGGAAAGACCGGGTACACCACGAACAACGGTCTTCCGGAACTTCGTGCTGCCATCAGTAAAAAGTTCAAGAACGAGAACGGGATCAAGTATCACCCGGACCAGCTGATCGTCACGGCAGGTGCCAGCGAGGCACTCCATATCGTGATGCAGGCACTACTGAACCCGGGGGACCGGGTGCTCTGCCCCGACCCGGGTTTTGTCTCCTATGCATCGCTCGCCACTATTGCCGGTGGAACGCCCATCAGCGTGCCGCTGACAAAGACGCTCCACATCGATGTCGAGGCTGCGAAGAACCTGATGGACAAAGCCAAACTCATGGTGATCAACTCGCCCGGCAACCCGACCGGCGCGGTCGAGAGGCGGGACTCCCTCAAGGCACTCGTGGAGTACGCGGCCGATAAGAATGTCACGGTCATCTCCGATGAAGTGTACGAGCACTTCATTTACGGCAAGAAGCACGTTAGTGCCGCACAGTTCGGCGACAATGTCATCACCATCAATGCCACGAGCAAGACCTATGCAATGACCGGCTGGCGGCTCGGGTACCTTGCAGCCTCGCCCGAGATCGTGGGTGAGTGCCTCAAGGTGCACCAGTACTGCCAGGCGTGTGCCACGTCCATTGCGCAGTACGCGGCGGTGGCTGCGTACGGGGGAGACCAGAGCGCGGTCGCAACCATGCGCAACGAGTATGAGGTACGGCGCGATCTCATCTGGAATGGCATGAAAGATCTGGGCTTTGACTTCCCGAAACCGGAAGGTGCATTCTACATATTCGTGCCGATGAAACCGGCCCTGACGCAGAAGATCATCGAGGCCGGTGTGATTGTTGTGCCCGGTACTGCATTCGGGGTTAATGCACCGGAATACACGCGATTCAGTTATGCCACATCCCGGCAGAATATTACCACAGCGCTTGAACGGATCGGAAAACTCGTGAAGTGATATCATGAAAGAACTGTTAGCAAAATTGTCCAATGCCCATGGTGTTTCGGGCAGCGAAGGCAGCGTATTGTCGGTGATCAAGAAGGAGCTCAAGGGCCACGTGGATGAGATCCGCGAGGACACGATGGGCAACCTGATCGCCATCAAGAAGGGGAACAAGTTCAAGGTGATGCTCGCCGCTCACATGGACGAGATTGGCCTGATGGTCAAGTACGTTGATGAGAAAGGATTCATCCGGTTCGTGGCGCTCGGCGGCTGGTACGATCCCGTGCTCTTCACCCAGCGGGTTGTCCTGCACTCGACCAAGGGTCCGGTTTATGGTGTCATTGGCGGAAAACCCGTGCACATGATGAATGACGAGGAACGCAAGCGGGGTGTCAAGATCGATGACATGTTCATCGATGTCGGGGCAACGAACCGTCAGGAAGTGGAGTTACTCGGGATCGATGTCGGTACGCCCGTTACCATCGACCGAGAATTTACCGAACTTGGTTATGATCGCGTGACCGGCAAGGCCTTCGACAACCGTGCCGGTGTCGCGATGCTGATCAAGACCCTGCAGCAGACCGATTCGCCGCTCACGATCTTTGGCGTCTTCACGGTGCAGGAAGAGGTCGGGCTGAAAGGGGCACGGACGAGCGCGTATGCCCTGGATCCCGATTGTGCGATTGCAACTGATGTGACGATTCCCGGGGATCACCCGGGTATCGAGATGAAAGACGCACCGGTGGAGATGGGCAAGGGCCCGGTTGTCACCATCGTTGATTCCAGCGGCAGGGGTCTTATTGCGAACCGGAAGGTTGTGAGCTGGCTCAAGGCCGCGGCCGATGCGGAAAGTATTCCCGTGCAGCTTGAAGTGGGCAGCGGCGGCACGACCGATGCAACTTCCATTCACCTGACCAAGGGGGGTATCCCGAGCACCACGCTCTCCATCCCAGCGCGGTACATTCACTCACCGGTCGAGGTCATTGATATGAAGGATGTTGAGGCCGGTGTGCAACTGCTTGTTGCAGCGCTGAAGAAGAAGCCGGCGCTGTAATTTTTTTTATTTTTTTTTTACCGGAACGTTCCGGATTTTTTTCGAAATTCTGTACAGATTTTTTCTAAATTTTTTTATTGGTTACATTTTTTAGAAAGTTCCGGCCGCTGATTTTTTTTGAAATTTTTTGGTTATGAAAATATTTTCGGAACGTTCCGGATGCAAAAAAAAAATTTTTGCAGATTTTTTTGCCGGTTACGAAAATATTTTTGAAAAGTCCGGACGCTGAAATTTTTTTTGAAATTTTTCGTCCGGATATCCCTCAGCTACCGCTGGGAGGGTATCCTAAAAACCCCTCATTCAAAGAATCCTTCGGATTCCATCGAAGAACTTCGTTCTTCTCCTGCTTCGGGTCTGTTGACCCTCGGCATTCTCCAGCTCCAGGTCGGTGAACCTGTCGCACGTCGTAGCACACCTTCACCAGTGACATGCCCCCATCCGGGCTTAATACGGGCTCCGATTGCCCTCTTTTCCCGGTCCGGAGGCCAAACGTGGGGAAAAACCATGTCAGTTTCGCACATTTTTTACCTGTTTTACGTCGGAGAAATGGCATGTCTGTGTATTCGTGGCCGGTTGGCGGATCGGGTGCCCGGATGAGGTTTGGGACGTTTGGAGGGGAGATCTGATGGCCGGAGGGGCACTATGACCGTTTAAACGGGAATGATGGTTTTACGTCGGAGGAATGTATGTTTTGGGGTAAAAATGTGATGAATTGTGGTGGGTTGGTTTGCAGAGCGGGAGGTGGTGGTCCGAAAATTTTTCAAAAGGATTGCGGGAGATCCGGATTTTTTTTTTGCGAATGGATCGAGAAAAAAAATGTCAAAGATGGATGAGCAATTTTTTTCGCGAATCGGTTTGATTGGAATATTTTTGATCATGATTGCAATCGCAATTGAATTTTTTTTGAAAATCTGTTTGCGATGCCTGACGCGCAAAAGGTCTGTCGACTTTTGCGCTACGCACTTACCGGTACGCTCGCGGTGATCGAGTCCCTTGCCCAGCGAGGTCCCGACGAGGCGTCCGAGCGACCCCCAATGGGGGCGGGCGGGCTCGCATTAATAAATAAATTTTGGGAAATACCATCGGCTGGTGATATTTGGCATCGCGTGTCTTCGGCATGAACGTGGCGCACCGTTCAGTGAAAAAACTGGAACGGATATTGCAAAATTTATTCGAAACTATCGCATGACATTCCTGACAATACAGTTCGGAAACGGGAGCCGTCGATTGAAGGGGAACTTCTGTTCAACGCTATGCTATGGGCAACAGGAACGCCAATGTGGGGAGCATCAAAAGAGCTGACTGCTGGTATGCGGAAACCAGAGAACGATTCTGATGTGATATGGAATACTGTTGAATTGCTAATACCATGTGCACAATTTACTGTAGGGGTTCGCCATGACGGAACGCCATTTCCGGATCTCAATACTGAACCAGACCTATATGATACCTGTCCAGAAGAAGGTGTTACAAAACAATTCTGAAAAAATTTCTATAGTGGAATCCAACAAATAAACCGGGATTCATCTACTTTCCATAGCCGTATATAATGATCTACCGAAAAACCACATTTTATTGCAGAAGAAATAACTGCAAAAGGAAAAAAATGACAGAAGTCGAATTTAAAGAAATTACGGAATATATGAAATCTATCGAAGGAGCAAACTCCCATATGAGAACATGGGTTACAGAAAAAATATGGAACATGATATATGATTTAGATCATTATGCCCCCGATGATATACGAGATCAGATAATTGAAACGCATTTAACTGAGCTTTTCAAGAACGATGAATTTCCAAAACTCAATCTTGTTAACAGAGATGTTGTAACGAAATATTATCGATATCCTCATAATCGTGAGAATCGCGACTACCATATTAAAATGAATATTGATATGGAAAAAAGCACGAGAATAATTAAAATGATCGATGAATGAGGACAATGCTCTAGGGAATATCGATGGCAGTCGCTATCTAAAAATTTTAGAGAATCGAACCATCAGTACTAAAGTGCGGCTATGGTGGATTAGATCTAACCGTTTTTAGTGCACGGCTTAGATAGCCATTGTTAAAGGAGATAATCTTTTGAAAAGAGACTTGAACCTGAAAACAAAAACGCCCCGGCCGGGACTTGAACCCGGGTCAAAAGATCCGCAATCTTTTAGGATGTCCACTACCCTACCGGGACAGGTTTCCTGTCTGCTTTAGATAAAACGCTGTCATCGCTTAAATATCTCACCGTATCACGATCCAAAACACTCAAAAATTCGGGATTAAAAATTTTATTCGTCATATGGCAGAGAAAATGGATGGTTTAAATTTAAGATGTCGATGAAGGCGTCTTCGTTGTTCTTGGGATCGTTGTTTTTGTTGGGGTGACCCATGTTGGTGTAGGTGTACCATTAATTAATGCCATTGCCAAATTATCGCGGGGTGCAACCTCCCAATATGTGCAGGCATCGAAAGTGAGATCCTCCGGATTGTCAAAATTTCCAATGGGTTTAACCCAGAAATTTATTGTCGCATCAATTTTGTTCCCAGAAATTTCTATAAGAAGATCATCCTGTTTCATCACTTTGAGTGTTCGGGTCAGGTATGTGGAATAATCTGTGCCAAAACCATCCTGCAGATAGATCTCCCCCGTATTTTTATCTCGGACCGTAATCTCAATATATGACCGGGGATCATACCGGTCATATTTTACGGCCACATCCTGTTTTTTTCCAAATCTGGATGTATATACGTCATATCCTGTAATGTTTTGCGGTTTCGCAGTATAATTAATATACATCGGGGGATTTTTCAGATTGAATGTGAACGCAGATCCATTATACATAAAATGCTGGGTGGTTGTGTATATTCTGCAACTCCGCTCTTCCGGAAGTGGGGTGGGTGCGATAAAAATATGATAGCCCTCGGTAGGCATTCCTGAGGGGGAGAGAGAAATGAGAGTTACATACGAAGTCACTTCGGTAACATACTGGGGGGTTGTTGTTTTTGGGGAGGTTTCCGTGGGAGTCTTCTGAATAGTGTGATCAACGGTGACATTGTCCAATGAGTCCTGAGGGGGGGCAATGCAACCGGCAATAATCGCAACGGTAAGCACAAGAATAATGCCAAAAACAAATCCCCTCCGTTCATTCATTGCTAAAATTTCAGGTGTATAACAATATTAAACATTGCAGCTGTAAACGGACCTGCTTCAATGTAGTTTCCCAACCAGAATTTCTGTTTTGGTCTATACTGGCAGCGAGGATATCCTGAGAGATGATATGCAAGTATTTAACATTGTTTTACAAATCATATACGAACCAGCGAAGGATGAATGAATCTCGATTTTCAGATTATGGATGAGAGATTAGCCTTCATATAAGAATGATTTGTGGTGAATTCGATTGACAACCATTAACAAAATAATGTACCTTGGGCTGCTTATCCTGGGACTTCTGATAATTCCGGTGATAGCGACAGATAATTATCTGGGGGGCAGCCCGGATCTCACGGCATATATTTCCGGGACCAACGAATTCAGTTCCGGGGACGAGATCCAGCTCCCGATCATTATTGAGAATACCGGTATTAATTCCGTGAAAATTTACTATGCACGAACTGCGGATATTTCAGATCAGCCCAGCACCGCAAAGCTCCTGACTGCGACTCTTCAGTCAGGAAGTGCTCCATTAGTGATTAAGACCGATCCCCAGATGCTGGGAGATCTGACAAGCCAGAGTACGGTCCAGGCGGTATTTATTACCAAGATTGATTCCGATGCCCCGGCAGGCACCTACTTGCTTCCGCTGACTCTTAACTATAGTTACCTCCCTGATGCAAGCCAGCAAGTATACGGCGGTGGGGATGCGATTAAGTATACCTATGCGGTGGAGAATATTACCCTCAATATTCCCATTACCATCAAATCGGATGTCTCCATTGATGTGATATCTGCTGAACCGGAACATCTGACCGCCGGTGCCGAAGGGTACATCGATATGCAGATAAAAAATACCGGTTCTGAAAACGGGAAAAATTCACAGGTTATCTTAAAAAGAAATGGAATCAGCCCCATCATCCCCATGGATAGTTACGTATATATCGGGGATTTCCCGTCAGGTGCCACGGTTCCCTGCCAGTACAAAGTACGGGTATCTGAAGATGCCGAGAAGCAGACCTATCCTGTCGATGTTATCGTTGAGTATCAGAATTACAATGGCATTGTAGTTACATCCCGCAGTGATACGGTGGGTGTACCTGTTGGGGGAAAAGTCGATTTCCAGATCATATCTCCCCCTGCAGAGATGAATCCCGGTGGTAAACTGGTAATGGCCGTTGAGTATAAAAATATCGGTGATACCCCGGTATATAGTGCCCAGGCACGGATCAGCGCCGTTGATCCCTTCACCATTGTTAATGACGATGTTGCCTATATCGGGACCCTGAACCCAAATGAATCCTCAAAAGTTTTCTATTCCCTTAGCGTGGATCGGGCAGCAACCGTCAAGCAGTACGGGCTTGATTCCGAGATCCGCTACCGGGATGCTCTTGACAATACGTATATCTCCGATCCCCTGAAAGTCACGGTGAATGTTGTTTCACCAACCGGAGCCGCAGTCATCCTGACAAACCCGGTGTATCTTTCGATTGTTGCGGCTGTGATCATTGCAATTGTCTATCTCCTCTATTACCTCTTCCGAAAGAAACAACAATAACCAACTCATGTGGCCGTGAATACTGGGTTCCAATTTTTTTGATTAAAAAAATTTTAAGTTAATCACAACTGCTTTTTTCATACACAAGAATTTACCAAGGAGAAAAACGCACAGGATCTATAATTAACCGCAGCTCACTCGTGCAATAGTGATTAATTCCGGAGATCTGAGTCATGACCATTTCACGTATTGTCATCGCGGGCACTCACAGCGGGTGCGGGAAGACCACGATCGCCAGCGGGATCATGGCCGCATTGGTGAAACGTGGTTACCGGGTTCAGCCATTCAAAGTCGGTCCGGATTTTATCGATCCCTCTCACCACAGTGCCATATGCGGCCGTAGTTCCCGGAACTTGGATCCGTTCCTGATGGGAGAAGATGGCTGCCTTGCCACATTTTCGCGCGCGTGTGAAGGGGCCGATATTGCGGTTATTGAAGGAGTCATGGGACTCTTCGATGGCGTTGAAGGGACGGATCTCTCAAGTACGGCACATGTTGCACGGATCCTGCATGCCCCGGTGATTCTCGTCATTGATGCCAAAGGAATGTCCCGGAGCATCCATGCATATATCAAGGGATTCCGGGACTATGATCCTACCATTACGCTTGCGGGGGTCATCATCAACCGGATCGGAAGCCGCCACCACCGGGAGATGGTTGAAAGATCGCTGGCACTTCCATCCTTTGGCTGGATTCCTCGCTCCGATCAGCTTTCCCTGAAAAGCCGTCACCTGGGTCTTGTGATGGCACATGAATCCCCGGCCCTGAATGAGAGCGGTCCCCTCATGGAAGAGTATTGCAGTCTTGATGAAATAATTGCGGCTGCACTGGATGCCCCGTCCCTCGCCAAGGTGCAGGTCGCGGAGGATTCATCTCCCATGCAGGCACGGATCGGCATTGCCTATGACAGTGCCTTCTGTTTTTATTACCAGGATAATCTGGACCTCCTGCGGCGGACCGGTGCCGAACTTGTTTTTTTCAGCCCCCTTGCCGGAGAACTGCCAGAGGTTGATGCCATATATTATGGAGGTGGATATCCGGAGCTCTTCCTTCCCCAACTTGAAACATCCAGCAGCACCCGCGGGATCAAGAAGGCTGCTGATGAGGGTCTGCCCGTGTATGCAGAATGCGGGGGCCTGATGTATATGACCCGGGAAGTGTCCCATGTTCGGACCTATCGCATGGCCGGCATCCTGCCTGCTGTGGCGGAGATGACGGGCAAACTTCAGGCATTGGGATATGTAAAAGGGACGGTCGGTTCCACGGGATCGTTCCTGTCAGCAGGGCTTGCGATCACGGGCCATGAATTCCACTATTCCCGGCTTGTCCCGGATCGCGACGCTCTGTATGTTCTCACCCTGACCCGGGGAAAAGGTATCGATGCCGGAAAGGACGGGCTTATTGCGGCAAACACGCTGGGTACGTATACACATGCCTATTTTTCACTGGCATTTGCACGCGATCTTATTCGTGCTGCATCCTCATTTTCCCGTTCCTGATGCACCATTGTGAGTTCCCCGCAAGAGATAACCGTATTGGAAATCAATCTTTTTTATCAGGGATATGTGAACATCATGCAAAGCGATGACGTAAAATCAGGGTACCAGCGGGCGCCGAACCGGGCCCTCCTGCGATCCCTGGGGGTAACGGACAACGAGATGGATCTGCCGTTCATCGGTATTGCCAATGCATATAATACGATAGTTCCCGGCCACACGCACCTGCGCCAGCTTGCTGAAAAAGTACGCGAAGGTATCGCCGCAGCCGGGGGCGTTCCCTTCGAGTTCGGTGTCATCGGCATATGTGACGGTATTGCGATGGGGCACCGGGGAATGCGATACTCCCTCCCCTCGCGAGAGAATATCGCAGACTCTGTTGAACTGATGGCGGAGGCGCATCGCTTTGACGGGCTTGTCATGATCGGAACCTGCGACAAGATCGTGCCCGGCATGCTGATGGCAGCGGCACGAACCAATATCCCGTCGATTGTTTTAACCGGAGGCCCGATGCTCTCCGGGTACCAGGATGGTAAGGAACTCTCGCTTATCGACATCTTCGAGGGTGTTGGAAAAGTTGCCGCAGGAAAAATGACAGAACCTGAATTGTGCGATCTTGAGCGGTGCACCATGCCGGGATGCGGGAGCTGCCAGGGACTGTACACGGCAAACACGATGGCCTGCATGACCGAGACCATGGGGATGTCGCTTCCCGGGTGTGCCGCTATCCCGGCGGTGGATGCAGCCAAGATCCGTATCGCCCGTGAGACCGGGGAAGCGGTTCTCAGTCTCGTGAAGAATAATGTGCGGCCCCGGGACATCATGACCCGGAAAAGCCTGATGAATGCGATCCGGGTTGACATGGCTCTTGGCGGTTCAACCAACACGGTCCTTCACCTGATGGCTATTGCAACAGAGGCAGAAATACCCCTGACCCTTGAGGACTTCAACACCCTTGCCGACACGGTTCCCCATATCTGCTCCATGCAGCCTTCGGGTCCTCATTCGATGCAGACCCTTCACCGTGCCGGGGGCATTCCCGCAGTGCTCCGTCAACTGGAAAAACTGCTGGATGATTGCCCAACGGTCTCCGGGAGGAGCATTCGCGAGATTGCGAGATCTGCTGTGATCCGAAATGAAGAGGTTATCCGGAATACAAGTTCCCCGGTGAACCCTGCCGGCGGACTCAAGATTCTCTCCGGTTCTCTTGCCCCCGATGGAGCGGTGGTGAAGTGTGCGGCAGTGCCCAAGGCAATGTGGAAACATTCGGGTCCGGCCCATGTCTTTGATGGTGAAGAAGCCGCAATGAAAGCGATCCTTGCGAGGAAGATCCTTGAAGGGGAGGTGGTCATCATCCGGTATGAAGGTCCGCGTGGCGCACCGGGCATGCCGGAGATGCTCTCTCCCACCTCAGCCCTGATGGGTTTTGGATATTCGAAAGTTGTCCTGATCACGGACGGGCGTTTTTCGGGAGGTACCCGCGGACCCTGCATTGGTCACGTAGCTCCTGAAGCGGCAGTCGGGGGGCCGATCGCTTTTGTGAATGACGGGGACCTGATCGATATCGACCTGTTTGCTAAAACGATCAATATCCGGGTATCAGCATCAGAACTGGAAACGCGAAAGAAATCCTGGAAGCCTCACACAAAACCCTTGACCGGCGTCCTTGCCCGCTATGCTAAGACCGTGGAACAGGCCAACCTTGGTGCTGTCCAGCGGTAAATTTTTTTATAAATCCTTTAATGTAAATCAAGCTATCATCGCTTTATTATGAATAAAATAAGCCCGATGAGTTATTGGGTTGCCGCTACGGTTTTAAAAATAAGGTGAATGGCCGATCCATGGTGCCGGAAAAAATGGTTTGAAGATTAATGTCGGAAATACCGGATTCCGGTAAATACCATAGCCATATGGCGTTTGTTGGCCGCTTCAATCACTTCCTTATCCCGGATACTTCCCCCGGGCTGCACGAGTGCGGTGGCTCCTGCATCGGCCGCAACTTCGAGTGTGTCCGGGAATGGCAGGAATGCGTCGGATGCAACAGCAGATCCCTTTAATGATGCGCAGGCCTTCTCAATGGCAATCTTTGCCGAGTCTACCCGGCTCATCTGGCCGGCGCCGATCCCCAGCGTCCGGCTCTTGTCCGCAAAGATGATGGTGTTGCTCTTGGTATGCTTGCAGACCTTCCACGCGAGCTGGAGCGCCTGCATCTCATCTGCTGTCGGATCGCGATCAGTGATCACTTCCCAGTGCTCCTGGTAGGCCGGGGTCCGCTGAACAAGGATACCGCCATCAATGGTCCGGATCTCATCACGGGTAATCTTTTCCGGAAGGAGGAGCACCCGCATATTCTCCTTCTTCTTCATGGCCTCCAGTGCCTCAGGGGTGTATGACAGGGCAGTCACCACCTCAACAAATGTCTTGCAGAGTTCTTCAGCAACAGAGATGTCGACCGGACGGTTGAACGAGACAACCGAGCCGTAGGCTGAATCGGGATCAACATCCCGTGCTGAGAGATAGGTGTCGAGCAGGGCTTTTTCGGTTGCCACGCCACAGGGATTGTTGTGCTTGACAATCACTACAGCAGGATCATCAAATTCCCGTACAAGACCGACGCCCGCATGGACATCGAGATAGTTGTTGTAGGACATCTGCTTGCCCTGTAGCGGTTCCGCTCCCGCAATGCCGGACTGCCCGTATACCGCAGCCTGCTGGTGGGGATTCTCACCATACCGCAGGTTTCGGCCATTTACGAACTGGAACGAATAGGTGGGGGGAAACGGTGCCTCAAGCCCGTAGAGGTGATTGCTGATTGCCGCATCGTAGGCTGCGGTCCGGGCAAAGGCCTTCTTTGCCAGGGCCAGTCTCTGTTCTGCGGAGATGCCTGCGCCGCTGATTGCCTGAATGATATGCTGGTAATCGGTTGGGTCCACAACAACAGCAACATCCTTGTAATTCTTTGCTGCGGCCCGAATCATAGCCGGACCCCCGACATCGATATACTCGATTAATGATTCAAGGCTCATCGATTTCGCAGACATTGCTTCAAACGGGTACAGGTTGACCACCAGCAGGTCGATGCGGGTGATGCCATGCTTGGCCATTACATCGTCATCGATCTGGCGCCGGCCCAGAAGGCCCCCGTGGACTTTCGGGTGCAGGGTCTTGACCCGGCCATCCATCATCTCCGGAAATCCGGTGTAACTGGATACTTCCGTAAACTTGATCCCTGCCTCTGCAAGGGCCTTGCCGGTTCCCCCGGAACTCATGATATTGAACTGATGCGCAAGCAGTTCCCTGGCAAGATCGACGATACCGGTCTTGTCCCAGACCGAAAGCAATGCCCACTTCATGGTCTTATGTATGAGAAACAGGAAAGAAAAATGTATGCAGGTAGATAATATCATACGTGTCGCGATCTACCTCATCTTGATGAATGAACCGGGATATTCTGCATAAAAATCCGGGGCTTGGTAAATCAAACGGGAAATAATTGAGGAAATCCGGTTTTTATCAATAAAGGGGCCTCGAATGGGAAATAGGGCAATCTCCATGGATTCACGGATGATGAGCATGTAAATATTTATATAGAACTACAATGCAATAGATAATAGAACATCGAATGGGATGGATTATGAACGCAGCAGATAACGGGTGTGAGCAACCCGAAACAAAAATGTCAGACTCGCAGGATTCAGTGAACGGAAAAACCGGTGAGGCCGAACAGCAGCCGGAGACAGAACTGGATGAGCAGAAAAAAGCGTATGCAGATCTGAACGACCGGTTCATCCGCATGGCGGCGGATTTCGAGAATTACCGAAAACGCAGTGAACGCGAACGGGAATCCTACATTGCCCTTGCCAATGAGCGGTTCGCCGTTGATCTGCTGGAGGTGCTTGACAATCTGGATCGGGCCTTAAAAGCGGATGATGCACATCTTCGCGAAGGTGTTACGCACATCCATCAGCTGCTCACTGCCCACATGCAGCGTCATGGTGTCTGCCCCATTGATTCGTGTAAAAAAACCTTCAACCCGGCAGAACACGAGGCAATTGCCCATGTTCCCTCAGATGAAGCCGCAGGTACGATCGTGGATGAAGTATCGCGCGGGTACCGGATGCACAACAAAGTGATCCGGTATGCAAAAGTAGCAGTATCCAAAGGAAATCAAAACAATCAGGAGGTATAAAAATGGCAAACGAGAAAGTTCTGGGAATCGATCTGGGAACAACATTCTCCTGCATGTCGATCATGGAGGCGGGCAAGCCCATTGTCATTCCCAACTCTGAAGGTGGAAGAACAACGGCATCCATTGTCGCGTTCACCAAGGAGGGCGAGCGGCTTGTGGGCAGTCTCGCCAAGCGTCAGGCTGTGACCAACCCCCAGCGTACCATCCAGTCCATCAAGCGGAAGATGGGTACGAGCGAGAAAGTCATGATTGACGGCAAGGGGTATACCCCCCAGGAAATTTCTGCAATGATCCTGCAGAAACTCAAAGTAGATGCTGAGGCATACCTTGGGGAGAAGATCAGCAAAGCGGTCGTCACGGTCCCGGCCTATTTCAACGATGCCCAGCGACAGGCAACCAAGGATGCAGGCAAGATTGCAGGCCTTGATGTACTGCGGATCATCAACGAACCTACCGCAAGCGCTCTGGCGTACGGCATCGACAAGGAACAGGATGTGACCGTTCTCGTGTACGACCTTGGTGGCGGAACCTTTGATGTATCCATCCTGACGCTCGGAGACGGCGTCTTTGAAGTTAAGTCAACGGCCGGTAACAACCACCTTGGCGGCGACGATTTCGACAAGCTCATCACCGATTACCTGGTGGAGGAATTCAAGAAGAAAGAGGGTGTCGACCTCAAGAACGACCCCTACGCCATGCAACGCCTGCGGGATGCGTCCGAGAATGCGAAGATCGAACTTTCGCAGCGGCAGAGCACCAACATCAACCTGCCGTATATCACCACGGATGCAAGCGGTCCGAAGTTCCTCAATATCGATCTCACCAAGTCCAAACTCGAGCAGCTGATTGGCGACCTCGTCCAGTCCACGGTTGGGCCGGTGAAACAGGCATTGAGCGATGCAAAACTTGAGGCAAAAGATATCGATCATGTTCTTCTTGTCGGCGGTTCAACCCGTGTCCCGCTTGTTCAGGATACCGTTAGGAAACTCCTCGGCAAGGAGCCGGACAAGGGCCTCAATCCCGACGAGTGCGTGGCACTTGGCGCCGCCATCCAGGGTGCGGTACTTACCGGTGAGACCAAGGATATCGTGCTGCTGGATGTGACCCCGCTCACGCTCGGTATCGAGACCCTTGGGGGCATTGCCACCAAGCTCATTGAGCGGAACACAACCATCCCGACACGGAAGAGCCAGATATTCTCTACCGCTGCTGACGGGCAGACCAGTGTGGAGATCCATGTTGTGCAGGGAGAACGGGCCCTCGCCAAAGATAACTTCACGCTCGGAAAGTTCCAGTTGACCGGTATCCCCCCGGCGCCCCGGGGAATCCCGCAGGTTGAAGTAACGTTCGACATCGACTCGAACGGCATCATCCATGTATCGGCAAAGGACCTCGGATCCGGAAACCAGCAGGCCATCTCCATCAAGGGCGACAAGAAGCTCTCGGAAGATGATATCAAGAAGATGATGGATGATGCAAAACAATTCGAAGCGGATGACAAGAAGAAGCGCGACGAGATCGAGATCCACAACCAGGCTGATACCGCAGTCTTCACCGCAGAGAAGATGATCAAGGAGAGCGGCGACAAGCTGGATGCAGAGGATAAGACAAAGATCGAAGAAGGAATCACCGCTGTCAAGAACGTCCTCTCTTCCGACAACACCGATGAGATCAAGAAGGCGATGGAGTCCCTGACTGAAGCGGTGTATGCAGCCACGACCAAGCTCTACCAGAAGGCGCAGGCTGAACAGGCAGCGCAACAGCAGGGAGCAGCTGAGTCGGCACCCGGTCAGGAAGAAACCAAACCGGACGATGACAACGTTGTCAATGCAGATTATAAAGTAAAAGAAGAGTGAGCAGACGATGAGTGCGGGCGATTACTACGATACCTTAGGTGTTCCGCGGAGTGCCGACGAGAAGGAGATCAAGAAAGCCTACCGCAACCTCGCTCGCAAGTACCATCCCGATGTCTGCAAGGAGCCCGGGGCGGAAGAGAAGTTCAAGCAGATCAACGAGGCCTACAGTGTCCTTTCTGATGACCAGAAGAAAGCGCAGTACGACAACATGGGCCACGAGACCTTCACCAATGCTTCGAAAGGCTCCTACTCGGGAGGTGGCGGGTATAGCGGTGGTGGTTTCTCCGCGGATTTCTCCGGCTTCGGGGATATCTTCGACTTCTTCGGAGGCGGTGGTCAGAGACGTTCCGGGCCGCAGCCCGGTGCAGACCTCCTGATGCGCATCCAGATCCGCTTAGAGGATGCCGTCTCCGGTATTGACCGTGAGATTGAGGTCATGCACTCAGAACCCTGCACAGCGTGCAGCGGATCCGGCAGCGAGACCAAGAAGCTGAATGTCTGCCCGCGCTGTGGTGGCAGCGGCCAGATGCGACAGGCAACCAATTCCCCGTTCGGCCAGTTTGTGCGGATGATGACCTGTACCCAGTGCGGCGGAAAAGGCAAGATTCCCGAAAAAGTCTGCCGCGAATGTCATGGTACCGGCCATTCACGGGTCAAACGGAAAGTGGCGGTCCATATTCCCGCCGGCATTGACAACGGGATGCGGCTCCGCATGGAAGGATACGGGGAAGCCGGGGATTACGGGGCAGCAAACGGCGACCTCTTCCTTGAGGTGTATGTCCAGTCCCATGACCGGTTCGTCCGGACCGGCGACAACCTGGAAACAGCGATCGAGATCAGTCCTGCCCAGGCAGTGATGGGAACCCAGATTGATATTGAGACTATCGACAAACGGCATATCGATCTCAAGGTTCCGGCCGGCATCCAGTTTAACACTGCGCTCAAGATCGCCGGTGAAGGAGTTAAACGGCGGGGCCGGCCGGGGGATCTTCTCGTCCGCGTGAAGATCGTCACCCCCCGGAACATCTCCAACGAGCAGAAGGATCTCTACTTGAAACTTGTCGAGCTCGAAGGAAAAGGCAGTGGTGTAGGAAGCTTCTTCTCAGGCATCATGGGTAAGAAGAAATCAAAGAAGTGATCCGGGGATGACTCCCTCTCTTTTTTTGGCACACCTATTTGTGGCCCTGAGTGAAAACTGGTAAGAATGAAACTGCTCTTTGAGCTCTCCGGTGAGAATCCAACCCTGCCGTGTGCCGAACTCGATTGTATCGGCACCGTTACGGACCGGCGGCTCCAGGTGGCAGTGGCAGAATGCCCGGATCCGAACGCGACACAACGCCTTGCGATGACGCAAGCCGTGCTCGAATATCTTGGGGAATGCGAGCCGGACCTCTCCGCATTCCGGGCACTGCTGGCCGATCTTGCGCTCGAAACAACGCAGACCTTTGCCGGCAGGGCAAAGAAAGTCCACGGGGGATGTCACGAGCGTAATCCCTGTTCGCAGCGGGAGTTCGAGCACATGATCGGTGCAATGATCAACGGGCCTGTCTCCCTGCATGCACCGGAGGTCGAGTACCGGGCCATCCTCTCGGAAGACCGCTGCTATTTTGGGAAGATGCTCTTTACTATCGACCGTGCAGGCTATGATACCCGCAATCCCGGGAAACGGGCATTCTTCCATCCCGGTGTCATGATGCCCCGCATGGCCCGTACCCTGGTAAATCTTGCCTGTGCACAAGGAGGCGACAGCGTGCTCGACCCGTTCTGCGGTACCGGCGGCATCCTGATCGAAGGGGAACTCCTCGGCATGCAGACAATAGGCAGCGACTTCGACCCGTTCATGATCAGGGGAAGCCGGCTGAATGCCCAAAAGACCGGGTTCTTTATCGGTGATGCCACGGTTCTCCCGTTCCGTGATCAGGTCATTGATACCGTTGTGACCGATTTCCCGTACGGGCAATCGGTCTGCATACGGAAAGCCGATACCATGGACCGGCTCTATGATGATGCCCTTGCCGAGATCCGCCGGGTAGTCCGTCCCGGCCACCGTGTCGTTGTCGTCACCCACCGCGACATCTCTGCCATAGCCGCAGGACATATGACCGTCCTCCAGCAGCACAACCAGCGCGTGCACAAGAGCCTCACCCGCAGGGTACTGGTGCTGACACGGTAAATACTGTCTCAGTACTTCATTAAATTTGAGACTGAACCACAGAAAAGCGTACGATCTAATCAGGCAGCGGGCGCCGGATATGGTCACTGGATAGCAAAAAAGCCAGCCGAATACTAACTAAGACCTCATCCAGAAGCGTTACAATCCGGTACCTGCTGACCATCATTTCGTTCCTGCCCGGGAATATCCCGGTGTCTCTTCAATGGATTTCCTTGGTCCGTGTTCTCAGTAGTTCCAGAACGATTGACGAAGATTTGTTACGGTTTGATCTCTTACGGTACTTCGTCCGGGAAGGGATTTGAAAAAAAAAAACAAATTCGTTACGTTTGTTACGGTTCATCGAATTTTAGTGGATGGGATACAAGTTGCTGAACATCCATTATTCACAAAGGAAATTTCAGACACGTGCTGGATTCATACAATTTGTTGGGATTACAGTATTCTCCAAAGCATATTTTTTCAGGCAGACTCTGTTGAAAAATTTTCAATCGCGATCATGAGGTGTCAGTTGATGAGGCGATTATCGGATAATTATCCGACAAAATGCATGAACAAGCGACAAAAAATTTTGTTTTCCGGCGTGAGGGCCCGTAGAATGTAATCAAGGTCCGGTTGAAACAAAATGAGCAGGGGGTGAGGGGGTGATTGAAATTTTTTTACCGGAGATCGATTGCGATGCTAATTGGTGTTCCTATTCCCTCAGGTTTTTGGCAGGTGTTCACTACCAGGATTCGCGGGGGAATAACTAGAAAAATACGGGGTCTGAATCCGGGATCACGTTTCGAAAAGAATTCTTTATTCTTCGCGGAACAGATATGATATCGTTATTATGACCCTTCGATCTTCCCTCTGCCTGTCGGCCCTTGCCGTCCTTATCCTTTGTACGTTCTGTATCCCGGTTCTTGCGTATTCTCCCGGTGCCACCCAATGGTACGAACAGGGAAATGCCGCGATCGCAGCGGGAAATAATACCGCTGCAATAGTGGCATTTGAACAGGCCATTACCCTTGAGCCCACGTATTTTGAAGCATGGGATGGCAAGGCGGATGCCCTCAACCGTGACGGCCAGTTCTCCGATGCCCTCACTGCCTCTGATCGGGCGCTTGGGATCAACCCGGATTATGTGCAGGGCTGGATCAACCGGGGCCAGATCCTCTACAACATCGGCTATTACTATGAGGACCAGAAAAAGGATCTGACAAAGGCGAACGAGTATTACAACCAGCAGCTGCTCGCGTTTGAGAAGGCGATCTCGCTCGATCCCGCCAGTGCCGATGCCTGGTTCAACAAGGGATATGCCCTTGCCGGCATGAAGCGGTACGATGAGGCCATTGCCGCATTCGATAAAGTCAAAGAGATCACCCCGGATTATCCGAAGATCGACCAGAACAAAAAGATCGCCCAGCAGCTGAAGGATCAGGCAACTCCTGACTACCTGAAGCTTTTACCGGTGATTGCAATGATTGCGGTGGTTATCATCGGTATTGCCATCTGGTTTGTGTTCCTCAGAGAAAAGAAGGAAGAATAATTTTTTTGGTAGATACTCAAGGAAAAAATGACGGAATCTTACCGTGCCTTATCATAACAGATCTTTGCTTCATCGGGTTTTCCAATCTTGTCCAGTATGTCCCCGATATCGTTCCAGATCTCTTTTCGGCCCGGCTCGATCTCAAGGCCCTGTTTTAAGGTGGCAAGGGCATCCTGGTACATACCCATCTCCAGGAGCGCCCGGCCCTTGTGGATATATGCATCGACAAACTCCGGCTGGATCCGGAGCATGGCATTGAATGCTTCCACCGCCTCTTCGTTCCGGTTCAGGGCAATCAGCGCACTTCCCCGGGTAAAATATGCAATAGAGAAGGTCGGGTCGATTAAGAGGGCGCGATCATAGGATTCAATGGCCTCGTCATATTTTTGCCGGGAGGAGAGTACCATGCCCTGCCGTGTCCATGCCACGGCATTCTCCGGGTCAAGGGAGAGCCCGTGATTATAGGCCTCCTCCGCATCGGCGTATTTTCCCAGGTCGTAAAGGGCATTACCTTTCCCCAGCCATGCTTCGGCAAGATTTGCATCCTGTTCAAGCGCCTTATCGAAGGCCTCGATGGCATCGCGGTACATCCCGAGTTCCGTTAAGGAGACACCCTTGTGGGAGAAGACCACCGGAAGATGATCGAGTTCGAGAGCATGATCGTACGACTGGATCGCCTCGCGGTACTGCTCCAGGGAGGCATAGGCAAGCCCCCGGTGATCATATAACACCGCGAGCCGGGGCATGATCTCCAGCGCATGATCGAACGCCGTGATCGAACCATCGAAGTTGCCCTGTTCAAAGAGTGCCCGGCCCTTCCAGAAGAGGGCCTGCCAGCACGAGGGATTGATGTCAATGGCACGGTCAAATGTGGTGATTGCCGGTGACAGGGTTCCTAAGGATAACTGTGCCCGGCCTTTCTCATACAGGGCACTGGCATTCCCGGGGTTCAACAGGAGCGCCTGATCGAAGGCCGAGATTGCTTCCTTGAAGTTGCCGGTATGGATACAGGCCCGGCCCCGTTCGTACACGGCATCGGGATAATCCGGCTGGATGGCAAGCACGGCATTGAATGCGGCAATCGCCTCATCAAACCGTTCGAGACGGGACAGGGTTACACCCTTGTGATAGTAGGCATCCGCATACCGGTTGTTGCTGGCAAGGGCCAGATCGAACGCCGGTAATGCCTCGCTGTATCGCTTCTGTTCGAAGAGG
>Ga0265297_10004109_pt1 | contig 24507 bp, 13 predicted proteins | sample Munlanlwell13791_FD_192502 | JGI IMG/M metagenome (GOLD analysis project Ga0265297, IMG submission 192502) | Leachate microbial communities from a municipal landfill in Southern Ontario, Canada - Leachate well 137-91 | ecosystem: Engineered > Solid waste > Landfill > Unclassified | place... | reverse complement strand
CTCCCTTCTACATTTCCCCATAATTCATATCCGCTGTTATACACCTGAGGCGCGTACAACAGTTTTACAGTCCACTCTTGAACGGACTCGTCCTGAGCCTGTACCCTGAACTTCAGTGGTGTGTCAAAGGACAATTCCATGGGAGCTCCGGATACGATTCCCGTCAGTCGGGCATTGGGAGAAACAGAGATCCGGGGGTTAATAGTCAGTACCGAGCCGCCCGACGGACGCACTTTCACCAGCAGTGTAATGAGGTTTTTGTCCGGTTCCAGGTATTTTTCTGCAAAATCAAAACCCGTAGAAGGTTCTCCCGAAACAAATCCGGTTACCTGGGCCAGGTTGCTTCGCGGAACAGACCGGTCTTCCAATTTGATAGTCCAGAACGTAGACTTGGTTTTACTTTCCGATGTCACAGTAAACGAGTGACTCTCATTCAGAGCATTGAATGTAATCCGGTGCTCCGTTCCAAAACCTTCCGGAGAAGAAATGGATGCATTTTTTGAAACGGCCATTACCCCGTTTACAGTAAGAGGCATTTTTGAAGACCAGTCTTTTATAATGAGTGTTACCGTTTTATTCAACGTATCTACAACGCCCCAATCTTCAAGCACCATATTGTTGGGAGTTGAAGAAGTTCCATTGTAATTTTTTACATAGTAGCTAAGTACCAACGCTTCTTTATTTTCTGTTCTTTCGTCAGACAGCCGCAGAGACCAGTGTTTTTTGTCCGAGCTTTCGGCCACAACGGTCAGCGGAACAATGTCTTCTATAGTGTTAAAAGATATGCCGTTGGCGTAATTCTCCTCCAGCACGGCTTCATCTGAAAGCATTAAAGAAAAGGCATCTATAACCATTGGAAAATCATACCCGGCTTTCAAAACCAGGGTAACGGTACTGTCTTCTCTGTTCACAGCAGCCTGGTTACTTTTCAATCTGACAGCTCCTTCCCGGGAATGATACGAGTTAACGGTGAACGATTCAATATCCGCCTGCGTATTGAACCAGGGACGGGGTTTTATAGTCCATTCCCTTACAGCACCCGACTCGGAAATAACGGAAAAAGCACAGCGGCTTTTATACGATGGGAACGCTATGGTGTCGGGTATCACGGCTACCGCCATATCAGATACTCCGATATTATAGTCGGTAACATATAAGGGAAAATCCTTGCCGCTTTCAACAGGGATCTCAATCACGGCATTTTGTGCATCTATCGTCGGATCTCCCAATACCATCTCATTTGCCGAGGACTCGTATTTATTTATCATGAATCCTGTAACCGCATTTTCTGTATTCAGCCATTTGTGCCATTTCAGGGTCCATTTGCGTGCCAGGTGCTCAATGACATCTACCAGGTAAAACACGGCATTATCATTCCAGCTCTCAATGGTTACCGGATCATCCGGAGCGAGGCCGACGGCCTGCACAAACGGGCTCAATCCGTATGAAAAGGTTGCTACCCAGGGAAAAGAGACGTAATTGGGACGTATGTCCACAGAAAGGGACCCGGTTTCACTGTCAATTGCAAAATAAGAGCATTCAGGTCCCGGCGGCTGAAAAGTAAGGCTCATAGGCGGCAGGGGATGCATCCGTTCCCATGTATCGGGATCTGTCTGAGAGGGGTTATCGGTCAGTTTTACCTTTTTCAGGCAAACGGTCCACACCTGTTTTTTGCCGCTGTCTGCCTTTACAACAACAGTAGTCTCCTGTTCGTAATTATTAAAGGTAAAAGACATACTGTCCGTCCCATTCTCAATAGACGCTCCGTCGCTGAGTTTAAAAGTAAGAGATACCGTAAGAGGGAAATCCCCTCCGTCATCAATTCCCAGTATCTCTATCGCGGAACTGGCCACTTTAAGTATCGGCGCCGGTGCAATCAGAAAATTATCAGGCGAAATGTTATGCAACTCAACAGATCTGATCTCGGCAAAATCACTTCTTTCTTTTACAGAAATAACAAATTCATAGGTATGCACTACTCCGCTTTGCGCAATAAAATGGAGTTTTCTGACGGTTTCGGGGGTTTCAAAAACAAGTGTATTCCCGGGATCAAATCCCAGTATCTTATCTATAGTCTGTTTTGTTTTAACAGCAAGCGCGACGGTCACCGGAAATTCATACTTTCCGAATTCCATTGGAAGGACCACCCGGTCCGTTTCGATTTCCGGATTATTAAAGATCACCGCCTGGGGTGCACTTTCAATGATATCGCACGAGGCAATGTCCGCATTGTCGTCCATTTCCTTTACCTGCACACATTGTACGAACAAAGTGAGCAAAAAGAAGACGATAATTACGGACCTTGTTTTCATATCAGTAATTCTATCTGTTGCCTGAGTGCCGCAATCTTGGCCAGGGTATCGGATTGCTTTTTACGTTCAAGCGCCACCACCTGTTCAGGCGCACGCAGAACAAAAGTCTCATTGGTCAGTTTATTTTCTATGCTTGTAAGGAATTTTACATAATAATCCAGCTCCTGGTTCAGTTTCTTCAGCTCTTCCTTTGTGTCCAGCAGATCCCCCAACGGAATAAAACATTCTATGGTTCCAATCATGAAAGAATAGATTTGTCCTTCCTGTGGGGCATCCTGTACAGATACGATCTTCTCCAGACCTCCCAGACGCAGGGCAATACAATGCAGTTCAGGGGTGAAATCGCCTTTTACATAAAGACGCAGCGGTACTTTCTGTGTAATTTGTTTACTGTGTCTTATTCCCCTGACGGCGACAACCAATTCCTGCAACGCAGAAAAACGTTCCAGAGTGGAAACATCGTAAACGCCGGCATCGGGCAATAAAGAGATCATAAGGCTTTCCCCGTCTTTGCGTTCCTGCAGGTTCTGCCATAATTCTTCGGTGATAAAAGGCATAAACGGATGCAGCAGCCTGAGCAGTTTGTCAAAGAACTGCAGTGTCGCATCATATGTCTTGGCATCCAGGTATTTAACTCCATCTACATTGGCAGAAGGCTTAATAATCTCGAGATACCATGCACAGAAATCATCCCAAAAACGTTTGTATATGAGCATCAAAGCATCGGACAAACGGAATTTGGAGAACAGATCGTCAGTTTCTTCAATGGTCTGCGCTAAAAGCTGATCAAACCAACGGACGGCCGGAACAGCTGCATCGGTCGTCTGAAGTGTGTCGGAACGTTGCCAGGAGCGCACCAGACGGTATGCATTCCATATCTTATTGCAGAAATTCCGGCCCTGCTCTACCTGTGTCTCATCAAACAGTATATCGTTCCCGGCAGAAGTACACAACATCATCCCTACACGTACCCCATCGGCTCCGTATTTGTTCATCAATTCAATGGGATCCGGAGAATTGCCAAGCGATTTGGACATTTTGCGACCCAGCTTGTCACGGACAATCCCGGTAAGGTAAACATTCGAAAAAGGCTTACTTTCGCAAAATGTATCTCCGGCCATAATCATGCGGGCGACCCAAAAGAACAATATTTCGGGAGCGGTAACCAGATCGTCTGTAGGATAATAATAAGCCAGCTCGGCATTGGGTTCTTTTTCCGGATGTCCGGGTTTCTGCGGATCGAATACCGATATGGGCCAGAGCCACGAGGAGAACCACGTATCCACTACGTCGGAATCTTGTTTCAGATCCCCGGCACTCAATGCAGGATCCAGTTTACGCGCTTTTTCAAGTGCCTGTTCCGGTGTGGCGGCTACAACCACCTCTCCGCCGGGCAGGTAATAGGCCGGAATTTGCTGACCCCACCATAACTGTCTGGAAATGCACCAGTCACGAGCCGTTTCCATCCAGTGACGGTATGTGTTCCTGTATTTGTCAGGAATCAGCTTCACCTGTCCTTCTTCGACGTACTGCAGCGCCTTTTTGGCTAAAACGTCGAGCTTCACAAACCATTGTGTAGATAAACGCGGTTCTATAACTGCATTGGTTCTTTCAGAAAAGCCTACCTGTGTAGTGTAAGGTTCCGTTTTATCCAGACAACCTGCCTTTTCCAATAACTTTTCTATTTTTTTCCGGGCTATAAAGCGGTCTTCCCCAACAAGAATCTGCGCCTGTTCATTCAACGTACCGTCGAGGTTCAGGATATCAATCACAGGCAGCGCATGACGCAGTCCTATTTCATAGTCATTTATATCGTGTGCCGGGGTAATCTTTAGACAACCCGTACCGAAATCCAGACTGACATAATCATCTGAAATAACAGGTATCTCTTTGTTAATAAGAGGAATAAGAACCTTCTTCCCAATAAGGTGCGTGTATCGTTCATCCAGAGGATTCACACATACCGCCACATCGGCCATAATGGTTTCCGGACGTGTGGTAGCCACAATCAGGCAGGGTTCCTGTTTTTGTCCTTCTTCAGAAAAATAATAACGCAGGTAATAAAGTTTCTCATTTACTTCTTTGTGAATGACCTCCTCATCACTAACGGCCGTCCCTCCCTGAGGGTCCCAGTTAACCATACGCACGCCGCGATAAATAAGATCCTGCTCATACAGGTAAACGAACGTATCGGTAACCGCGTGACTCATCTCGGGGTTCATGGTAAATTGTGTGCGATCCCAGTCACACGAAGCGCCCAGTTTTTTTAACTGTTCCAGAATGATCCCGCCGTGTTTTTCTTTCCAGGTCCAGGCATGTTGCAGGAATTCCTCCCTGGTCAACATACTTTTGTCAATGCCTTCGGCTTTGAGTTTAGCCACCACCTTGGCTTCCGTTGCAATGGATGCATGATCGGTTCCCGGCACCCAACAGGCATTTTTACCCTGCATACGTGCGCGGCGCACCAGGACATCCTGGATAGTGTTGTTGAGCATATGTCCCATGTGGAGCACACCTGTCACGTTAGGAGGCGGAATGACCATACTGTATTTTGGTCTGTTATCGGGTACCGAATGAAAAAATTTATGATGCAGCCAATACCTGTACCATTTATCCTCCGTCTGTGAAGGATCGTATATTGCGGGAAGTTCCATACTCTTAATCTGAATAAGGTGCAAATATATAAAAAATACTACTTTTGCAGTCTAAATCATATCTCCATGGAAGCGATACCCAACAAAGAAATCAATATTGAATTACCGGACGACGTGGCCCAGGGTTGTTATTCCAATCTGGCCATAATTACCCATTCGAGCAGCGAATTCATCTTCGATTTTATCCGGATGATGCCCGGTGTTCCCAAAGCCAAGGTACAGAACCGTATTATCATGACCCCCGAGCATGCCAAACGTTTCTTCAACGCGCTGCAGGACAATATTCGAAAATACGAAGAACATTTTGGAAAGATCAACCTTTCCGGAACGAGTAGTATGCCCAATATACCGCTGAACTTCGGAGACGGCACACCTCAGGCGTAACGGTTGCAAAGAGGCTACATTCCCGCATTGAAGATACGTGTAATATCCTCGTCGCTGACTACTATATTGTAGAACCGCAGGCAAGCCATATCGGCGGTAAGGAACGTATTAAGCGTACTTCCTCCCAACGCGTTGGCACCAATTACAAAGTCGTTCTGCACTCCAAAAGTCATATTCAAGTCCTGGGTCACCAGCTTGCTCCCGTCCATAAAGACACTCATTTTTGAACCGTCAGATACAATGGAGAGCATATGCCAGCTGGTCCCCAAAAGGCTGGCCACATCTATTCCCAGCACAGAAGGCAGCGGTATAACATAATTCTCTTTTCCGGGACCCATATTCAACGTAAGAATCCAATCTGTACCGTTATGGCGTAACTCCACATATGCCCCGTCGGGCGAAACGGACCCAAAAAGCGGATATATAAGCGATTTGCTCATGGTACTCCTGAAACGAAGCCAGAAATTTATGGTTCCTTTGTTCACTCCGGACAACGGATTGAACGACGGGCTCATAATATAGCCGCTGCTTCCGTTAAAGGAAAGGGCGGCAACGGTCCCCGCAGGTTTGTTTGATCTGTTGTATGTAACCCCGCTTGAGACCACAAGATCGGTAATATGCCCGGTCCATTCCACTGCTTTTCCCGAGGCATCGGTAGTAATGTACATGAGCAGTCCGTTGGGTACCACAACAGATTCGTCTATTAAAGTACTGAAAGAATAACTGTTTCCGTAATAGATACCGCGTGATGTACGGATATAGGCTCTGAAATAATAGGTAGAACCAATAATCAGCCCATCAGCCCGGGACGTAAAAGAATTCGGATAATCCGGCACGCCAAGATCTGTATGTGAATCGTCAAGAGTAGGTATCTGTGAAGTACTCCAGCAATGTCCGTATCCCAAGATTGTTTCCGAACCAAGGACCTGAATGTCGCCATGTAACCTGGCCGTATAGTAAGAAATTTCATCGGCAACAGAACCTGTTTCAATGACCGGAACCGTAATAGCCAGCTCTATGCTGTTCTCTTCTGAATAAACAAGCCCCGAGGCGTTAATGGCATATGCCTTCACATAATAGGTATGCCCGCGTTCAAGGTCTGGGATCTGCGAAATAAAAATACCTTCTGCCGTTCTTTGTCCTAACTTAACCCATGCATCGCGGGAAATATCAGGAGATCCTGTTCTATTCCAGCAGAACCCGTGTTCTGACAGTGACTGGGTCCCAAAACCGGTTGCACGGCTCCTGCATACCAGTATATTCCCATTCTGGTTAAGTACGGGTTTTTCCAGAACGGCGGGAGCATAGTTAAGTTGCATAACCTCGCCATAGGCAGTGCCCATTTCATTGGTGGCATAGGCCCTGTAATATATGGGAATACCGGGCTGAAGCGTACCGTCAAAGTCGCTTACAAACGATTCTCCTTCTGCCAGGCTGCCCAGGCGTGATACAGTTGCATTTCCCAAATCGGGCACAGAAACGGTTCCCCAGCAATGACCGTGTTGCTGGACGGTTCCGCCTCCGTTACTGAGCAGTGTCCCTTTGAATTGTATCCCGTACTGGCTGTTCAGCGTGGTTCCGTCTGTGCGCGCAGAGGGCATTTCGGCAGATGTGGCGTAAGTTACCGTAACTTTCAGGTCCTGTTCTGCCGTATGGATCTTTATATCTGAGGCAGACTGCCCCATGGGAATATTTTCCCTGTTAAGTGTTACCGTAACAGGGAAAGAGGCGTTCACATCAGTAACAGTTCCCTGAACGGGAGATACCGTAAGATTGGCGTCATTGCATGAAACTGAGAAAGGTACCGCATGTACTCCCGAAAGGCGGGAAACAGTAAAAGTTCCCTTTGTAGATTCTGTTCCCAGATCCAGTGCCGAGGGCTTAACCTGAATCAGATCCCTCGTTTTAACAACAGAAAACAAATAGCTTGTGTCACCTCCGTTCGAAACAATTTTGGCTGAATGGGTGTACGAACCGAAATCAACGGCACTCCGATCCACAGATATTTTTACCGTGCGGCTTTCCCCTGCCGGAATCACCCCTTGTGACTGATTCCAGCTAAGCCAAGCCGGAAGTGATTTTTCCAGTGCCCATTCAAGCGCTATATTACCGTTGTTGTTCAGGACCGTTTGTACTTCCTCTTCTTTTTCACCAAAATGAAAAACAGTTCCCTCCGCAGAAAGAAGAGCGCCTTCTACTTTCGTTTTCACGGTTATGTCCAATGGACTTTGTCCGCCCAACAACTGTACCGAGCCCTGTTCATCACCAATGGGAAGCCCGGTCCGGTCACACAAAAAAATTATTTCCTGTGAACCGTTCATGGCAAGTACCCCTTCGGCAGGGGATACCTCCAGCCATTGCGGGAAATACATAGAAGGAAGGTTCCACCGGAGGGTATCAGTGCCCGGGTTGGATAACAGAACGGATACGGATGTCTGCTGCGCGCCAAAATCAATTGTCTGGGATGACAGCACGGCTTTGGCCACTTTTTGTTTTAATGAGACATTGAGCGTATATTCATTAACACGTTTTGGAGAAAGGGGCATATTGGCCGAGGTGTGTTCTTCGTAGCCGGGATAACTGAAAACAAGATAGACATCGGCATCGGTACGGGGCATTTCAATACTGTAGGACCCGCTTTCTGATGTCTCTCCACCCAGGTTCATGGGCATAACCATAACGGAAACGCCGGTAAGAGGTTGTTTCGTATCTGTATCTGTAACAATCCCTTTAAAAGTTGTTGTTGTGCCCGTATTATCGCAGGCAACAGGCAAAAGCGCCACAACAAGAATAAGGAAAGTATAAAAGGTTCTTTGCATATCGTTTTTAAGTTTACTACCTGACAAAGTTAAAAAAATATATCTTTGTCCTCCGATACCAAACAGATTTCTACTTTATGAGTAACTATAAGAGCCTGCTCCGCAACATAAAAGCATTTGCTTTTGATGTGGACGGAGTCCTTACAGACGGAGGCGTTATTTCAATGCCGGACGGAGACCTTTTGCGAACTCATTATGCCCGTGACGGCTATGCCATACGTATGGCGGTAGAACACGGTTATCCGGTAGCCATTATTACCGGCGGTGTTTCTCCGGCTGTTGCCCTCAGATATAAAAACATTGGTGTAAAAGACATCTATTCCGGCGCCAGGGACAAACTCCCTTTCTTTATGGATTTCTGCCATAAATACGGTCTGGAACCTTCTCAGGTGGCGTATGCCGGGGACGATATTCCCGACATTCCTCCCATGGAAGCGTGCGGACTGCCCTTCTGTCCTTCCGATGCTGCTATGGAAGTCAGAAAGATTTCCCATTATATATCTCCGTTTCCCGGCGGCAGGGGTTGTGTCCGCGACCTGATTGAACAGGTCATGCGCTTGAAAGGTCAATGGTATGACTCCACCGTTATTTCTGAATAAGCCTTATAAATACCGGGTAATACTCGGTTCTGCTTCGCCACGCAGAGAACAACTGCTGAGTGGGCTCGACATCCCTTTTACGGTACAGCCTGTACCCGATCTCAATGAGAACGACTATCCCTCAGGCCTTTCTCCGTATGAAATCCCCGAATGGCTCGCCAGGGCCAAATCGGCAGCCTTTCCCAGGGATCTTGAACCCGATGAACTGCTCATCACTGCAGATACGCTTGTGTTTTGCGGCGGGGGCGTCCTGGGTAAACCAGCCTCGGCCGTAGAAGCGTACAAAATGCTATCCATACTCTCTGACCGTCCACATCAGGTCATTACCGGTGTTTTTCTACGAACATCGGACCATGTTCTTTCTGGAGAAACCGGCATTGGATTTTCAGATATAACTACTGTATGGTTTGCTCCCCTGTCCGAACAGGAAATCAGCTATTATATTGAAAAATACAAACCATTCGACAAGGCGGGCGCGTACGGCGTTCAGGAATGGATAGGCTATGCCGGTATTGAGCGTATCGAGGGCAGTTACTTTAATGTAATGGGGCTGCCTGTTCACAAACTCTGGAGATACCTTTCAACTCTTTGAGTATTCCAGCCGTCAAGGATGAGCGTCAAACTCTTTCCCTGAACTTTCCCGGCAGGAACAGAACAAGTTACTATACATTTATCTCCTGGGATCATACTAAAGTAGTTATCACTCCAGAATGCCGGATAAATGATCTCACCCGTTTCATCTTTTATGGTTAATGTATTCATATATGTCACCCAGTCAGATGTATTTTCCAGCATCACTTTAAGTAACAGATTATCGAAAGCATTGTCCTGCTCTGTCTCCATATGCACTTCAACGGGTGGAAGGGCACTTACGAACTGCATATCAGCATATGTTTTTACGGGAGTATAAAACCATGTTGTGGCATCCCAGTCAAACACATCGTCGCGTGCCGGCAAACAATAAAAATTATCGGTCAGCACCGTTCCGGTTGAATCGATTATTTTAAGTGAAAGAAATCTATCCTGGCCATAAGCTCCCGTATTGGCTATTCTGATGGGATTCCTCACGGGAACATCCAGTGCTTTTTCTTCTTTCAGAAGTATGCGGCATTGAGCATCCATCAGGGTCACCAGGCTTCTTAGGTTCTGACCCTGTGTGGATTGACCTGTCTCGTTCACAGCATATACAGAGCGGTCCTTGTAGTTATAGATCAGCTGCAGCGGGTTGTTTGCTTTTTTAACTCCGTAGTAACCAGCCGTGGGAATGAGGTAATAGTCGTACAGTTGCCAGTAAAGCGACGGCCAGGCAGAATTCAGCATCCATTGTACAATCCCTGTTGTGTTGGGAATGTTGGCCCGGAAGGCCTCGAACATGGCCTTTGTTCCTTCGTAATTCAATGCGTGAGCTTTCTTCATATACTCTTCCAACGAAGAAGCCTCTCCGTACTTTGCGTTCATGGCTCCGGTAAGAATGTCCATAGAATTCATGGCAGTGGCGGAAGTAGTACAATGTACATTCCACATTTTGCTCACCGGCCAGAGGTTTTCCGGAGAGATCATTTTTTTGAGCGACTCTATTACAGGCAATTGGGCTCCAATACCAGTCTCTGTATTGAACCCGAACGCGCCTCCGTTTGCGGTATCGGTGAACCAGTAAGAAGGTCCTACGTATTCATAAGGGCCAGCCATCTTGGTTCCCGTAGGCCCGCTCAGTTCACTGTAACGTTTGCCGGCAGCTCCGACATATGGTCTGTAGTCGAGTTGCGAATAGAGATCCAGGTAACGTTTCTCGAGTTCCGGCCTGGGGAGTTTGTCACTGCCGGCCATCCAGGCGAATACAGAGGGATGATTACGCAGCCAGACCACCTGATCGTGCCAATATTTCACGGCAAGATCCATTTGTGCCTGTGTCTTTATAGAGCCGTATTCATCGTCGGAAACGCCGGAATACGATTCCCATTCCCAGAAACAGCTCCAGCCAACCAGAGCCAGCAATCCGTAACGGTCGCAAAGATCATACAACGTATGATCAGTCCCCCAGATGTTTTCAAAACGGACACTGTTTAAATTCATGTCTTTTACGTACCTAAGCTGAATATCTATGTCTTCCGGCGTATCGTCCAGGAAAATACGGTCTGTCCATCCGGCGCTTGTCAGCAGGACTTCCCTGCCATTCAGGCGGAAACTCCTGTGCTGGTCTGCAGTCAGATAGGAATCTATCTCACGAATTCCAAATGTAACGTTTTCTGTATCTGACAATTCGCTGTCAATTATGAAATCTAACGTCAGTTCATAAAGTTCGGGCGTACCCATAGTATGGCACCACCAAAGCCTGGGATGATCAAAATGAAGCTCAGGTGACGATTCGGAAGTCATCGCTACTGTTTTACATTCTTTTGGCTGCAGGGTCACATCCATCCGGAAGACTTTTCCCCCGATGGTTCCTTTGAGCGTGCCTGAGACCGTCTCCTCCGAAAGATTTACAAGTACTGCGGTAACGGTCAGATCGGCTTCCTCAAGCGTTACCAGGTTTACAGAGGGTTTAACAAAAGGGTTATCTATTCGGACGCTACCAGTGGTCTTGAGCGTTACATCCCTTACAATACCCATGCTTTCATCCAAAGGTCTCGGGTTCCAGTCAACAAACCCAATGTTAAGATCGCCGGGAAGTGCGCGCGACAATTCCACCTCAAGTATGTTATTGTGCTTCACCAGGGGAGTAACATCATAGGTGTACGTGCGGAAAACGCCGTATGCCGTATCGGCCGAGGCAATCTGACTACCGTTCAGGCGGATATCCGAGTAGTAATTGAGACCTTCAAAACGGAGCGTAACGTATTTACCGCGCGAAAGGTCGCATGAAAAACGGGTTGTATATTTCCACACAGAATCGAACAGGCTTTTGCCGGCTTTCAGGTAGTTGTCATCCAGAAAGATATCTGAATACAAGCCGTTGGCTCTCAAAACCCCCATTACGGTAGAAGGCACGCGTGCCGGATATTCTTTTCCCGGATCGCCCTGTTGTTGAAGGGTCCAGTTATCCGACAATTTAATATGTGAGGGACCTGCCTGGGTGCACGCCAATGCCATAATCCAGGATAATAAAAGGAATCTGCCGATAGTCTTCATAATAATTATGTAAAGTCCGAGAGGATAATTAGACGGATCATTTTGTAAATATACAAATGAATAGTATTTTTTGTAAATTTGCGGCTTCAAAACATCAAATACCATGGAAAAACAACAATCAGTAGCCATTTTATGCGGTGGCGGTCCCGCTCCGGGAATCAATACCGTAGTATGTACCATAACAAAAACGTTCATCACAAAAGGATACAGGGTAATAGGACTCCACGGGGGGTATACCGGTTTGTTCTGCAAAGAGAAATGCCGTCAGGAAGATCTCGATTTCGACAAAGCGGACATGTTATTCAACAGAGGTGGTTCTTATTTGAGGATGAGCCGTTTTAAACCCACTGCGCAGGATTTCGAAGAACGTTTTAATCTGGATTTTTTCAAAGATAACAACGTAAAATTGCTGGTGACTGTCGGAGGTGACGATACGGCATCCACTGCCAACCGCATTTCCAAATTCCTGGTTGAAAAACAGTACAATATAGCAAACATTCACGTACCCAAAACCATCGACAACGACCTCCCCTTGCCGGAAGGTATTCCCACATTCGGATACCAGAGCGCCAAAGCCCAGGGAACAGATCTGGGACGTACCGTATATGAAGATGCCCGTACCAGCGAAAACTGGTTTATTGTAACAGCCATGGGACGCACCGCAGGCCATCTGGCTTTCGGGATTGGCTCGTCCTGTCATTTCCCGATGATCGTTATTCCGGAAATGTTCTACAAAACCGAATTGACCACAGAAAAGATCGTTAACCTCATCATTTCTTCCATTATCAAGCGTCAGCTGCGAAACATTCCTTACGGAGCCGCCATGATATCGGAAGGCGTTTTTGAATTCCTGTCAGAAGAAGATGTAAAGAATTCAGGCATTGCCTTCACATATGACGACCACGGCCATCCCGAACTGGGCAAGGTTTCCAAATCGCATATCATCAACGAGATGGTGGAAAAGAAACTTAAGAATCTGGGTATTAAGGTTAAAACGCGTCCGGTAGAAGTCGGGTACGAAGTAAGATGTATCACCCCAAAATCGTATGACCTGGAATATTGCTCCATGCTGGGAATGGGTGTTTACGAACTCTTTATTAAAGGAGTAAGCGGTTGTATGGTCTGCCGTGACGGTAACGGAAAGATCATTCCCCTCTTCCTTCAGGACCTGCAGGACCCGGTCACCGGAAAAATTCCTCCACGCCAGGTTAATATGAAATCACACGAAGTCCAGTTTTATATGCGTCACATTATGGACTACATAACCAAAGAGGACTACGAGGCTGCCAAGGCACTCATCCCCAATCCCGAGGAATTCGACTTCCATAAGATCCTGAAATTTTAACTGAATTCCGGAAATAAAAAAAGCTGCCCGAATGAGCAGCTTTTTTTGTTTCCATAAATCTTTACAGTTGCGGACCGGAAGCTACCAATGCACGGGCAGCATCGTTATCGCAATATTGTTCAAAATCCTTAATGTACTTGGCAGCAAGCTTCTTGGCCTTTTCAGTCCATTCATCAACATGGGCATACGAATCGCGGGGATCCAAAATGCCTTCGCTTACGTTGGGCAGCGTAGTAGGAACTGTCAGGTTCATAACAGGAATATGTTTGGTAGGCGCTTTTTCAATGCTTCCGTCCAGGATAGCATCAATAATTGCGCGTGTGTCCTTGAGGGAGATCCGTTTGCCGGTACCGTTCCATCCGGTGTTCACCAGGTAAGCCTTTGCTCCGTGCTCTTTCATTTTCTTAACCAGGTTCTTTGCATAAATAGTAGGATGAACGGTCAGGAAAGCTTCGCCAAAAGCAGCCGAAAAAGAAGGAACGGGTTCCGTAATACCGCGCTCTGTTCCGGCCAGCTTGGAAGTATAACCGCAAAGGAAGTGATACTGGGCCTGATTTTCATCCAGAATAGAAACCGGAGGCAATACACCGTAAGCGTCGGCAGAAAGATAGATAACTTTCTTGGCATGACCTGCCTTTGAAGGCAATACAATCTTATTGATAAAGTATATAGGATAGGAAACACGAGTATTTTCGGTAACTGAGCCGTCAGCAAAGTCGGGAGTTCCGTCGGGAAGGATGGTCACGTTCTCGAGTAATGCATCACGACGAATGGCTTTCCAGATATCCGGTTCTTTCTCCTGGGAAAGGTCTATACATTTGGCATAGCAGCCGCCTTCGTAGTTAAATACTCCGTGATCGTCCCAGCCGTGCTCGTCATCACCAATCAGGTAACGTTTGGGATCTGCAGACAAAGTAGTCTTTCCGGTACCGGAGAGTCCAAAGAATACGGCCACGTCGCCGTTGTCGCCCACATTGGCCGAACAGTGCATAGAAGCAATACCCTTCAGCGGCAGGTAGTAGTTCATCATGGAGAAGATACCCTTCTTCATTTCACCGCCGTACCAGCTGCCTCCTACAACGGACATACGTTCCGTGAGATTGAACACCACAAAAACTTCTGAATTCAGACCCTGTTCTTTCCAATTAGGATTTACGGCTTTGGACGAGTTAATCATCACAAAATCGGGCTCTCCGTAATTCTCCAGCTCATACCCGGAAGGACGAATAAACATGTTGGTCACAAAATGAGCCTGCCAGGCTACTTCCATAATAAAGCGTACTTTAAGGCGGGTATCTGGATTTGTACCGCAAAATGCATCAACCACATAGAGTTTCTCCTTATTGGACATTTGTTTCTGAGAAATGGCTTTAAGAGATTTCCATACTTCAGTAGAAACGGGTTTGTTGATTTTTCCGTCCCACCAGATGGTGTTTTCGGTAGTGGCATCCTTAACAATGTATTTATCTTTTGGGGAACGTCCGGTGAAAATACCGGTCTTTACATTTACCGCTCCCAAATTGGATAACACGCCTTTTTCGAAACCTTCGTTCGAGGAATCCATTTCCGCCTGGTACAATTCCTCGTAAGACGGATTGTAAATGATTTTCCCTACATTCTCAATACCATACTTTGATAAATCAATTTTGCTCATAATCAATTAATTAAATATATATTTTATTAATAAAACCCTTTTTTTCCAAGTTGCGAAGATAGTCATTTTATTTATCTTTGCAAGATAGAAATATGAGCAAAAATTATTCCGAAATATTCAGGGAAACGTTATTCCGATACTGGGGATATGCTACCTTCCGTGAAGGTCAGGAAGATATAATATTTTCTGCCTATCACGGGACGGACACCTTAGCGCTCCTGCCCACCGGCGGGGGAAAATCCATTTGCTTCCAGATCCCGGCCCTCTTGCGCGAAGGGATCTGTATAGTCATCTCGCCGCTCATTGCCCTCATGAAAGATCAGGTGGAACAGCTTAGCTCAAGGGGAATCAAAGCGTTGGCCGTGCATTCCGGCATGAGCAGTTACGAGATAGACATTACCCTGGACAACGCCGCCTATGGGCCCTATAAATTCCTGTACATATCACCGGAAAGGCTGGGAACCGATCTTTTTCGTGCCCGTGTGCAAAAAATGGCTCCCGGCATGCTGGTGGTTGACGAAGCACACTGTATCTCACAATGGGGCTATGATTTCCGGCCTTCATACCTTCGGATAGCCGAATTTCGCGAGAGTTTTCCCGATATTCCCATCCTTGCCCTCACTGCCACAGCCACTCCCCAGGTTGCCTCGGACATTATGGAAAAGCTCCGCTTTAGAAAAGAACATAAGCTAATTCAAACTTCCTTTGAGCGTAAGAATCTGGCCTACATTGTGAGAAAAGCCGAGGATAAACTGGGTCAGGTGCTCCGGATTGCACAGGGTGTGGGCGGTTGCGGCCTGGTATATGTCAGGGAGCGGAAGAAAGCCGAGGATGTGGCCGAGTTTCTGCTTTTTAACGGGGTAAAAGCCGATGCCTACCATGCGGGTATGAACGCTACCGCCCGGACTGTAAAGCAGGACGAATGGAAAAATGGAAAAACCCAGGTCATGGTGGCCACCAATGCTTTTGGGATGGGTATAGACAAGCCCGATGTCCGTTTTGTCTGCCATTACGATGTCCCCGATTCGCCGGAGGCGTACTTCCAGGAAGCCGGAAGGGCGGGCCGTGACGGACAAAAAGCCTATGCCGTACTCCTGTATGCCCCGTCCGATGCCAAACGCATGCAGCAGATCTATTCTATCTCGTTCCCCGAACCTGCTTTTATCAAAGAAACATACCAGAATCTATACAGTTTCCTGGAGCTGGGTTACGGCGAGGGGGCCGGCCGCCAGTTCGACTTCAACCTCTCCGAATTCGCCAAACGACAAAAGCAATATCCCCTTACCCTGTGGTATGCCCTTCAATGCCTGGAACAGGAAGGGTATCTCTCCCTTACCGAAGAGCTGGACAATCCCTCTCGGATCATGTTCACTGTAAACAGGGATGAACTGTACCGTATTCAGATAGCCAAACCGCAACTCGACACGTTTATTAAAGTACTTTTACGAACCTATACCGGTCTGTTCAACGGATTTGTTTCCATTGACGAAGAATACCTGGCCAATATCAGCCGGAACGCAAAAACCGTGGTTATGGAATTCCTCATGCAACTGTCCAGACTCGGCGTACTCTCATACATTCCCCGCAAGAAAGCGCCACAGGTATTCCTGCATGGGCAAAGACTCGAGCCGGGAAATGTGTACCTGAACCCGGTGCATTTTCTGCAACGTAAAGAAGCGTATGCAAAACGTATGGAAGCCATGCTCAACTACGCTCAGTCCGAATGGCCCTGTCGCAGCAAGCAGCTGCTGGCCTACTTCGGAGAAGGCAAGGCGGAGGATTGCGGTATCTGCGATGTATGCATTGGGCGTCAGCAGGGCGAAAACGCCAAAGAAACCTTCTATCGGATTGCCGATTCCATAAGGGAGCAACTCAGAAAAGGGCCGGTGCACGTACACCAGATAGATCTCCTGTTCTCGGAATCGACAGACCAGGTTATGTCCGTGCTGCGCTCCATGACCGATTCGGGCGAAGTGATCCTTAACGGCGATATACTTCAGAACAATAATAAGATTACCAAGTAAAATTATATCTTTGCGTGATGAACCGTAAAGAAGCGACGGCACGCATACTTCAGTTACAACAAGCTATCAATGAGCATAATAAAAATTATTATGTGCTCAATTCGCCTGTTATTTCCGATTTTGAATTTGACCTGCTTCTGCAGGAGCTCTCCGCCCTGGAAAAGAGGTTTCCCGGGCTGGCATCGCCCGACTCTCCCACCAGTAAGGTAGGGAGCGACATTGGGGAAGCATCACAGGGTTTCCGGCAATATCCTCATGATTACCCCATGCTCTCGCTGAGTAATACATACGATAAGGAATCCCTCTTTGAGTTTGACAACCGGGTAAGAAAAACGGCCGGGGACGAAGTAGATTATGTATGCGAACTAAAATTCGACGGCACGGCCATTTGCCTCAAATACAAAAATGGTGAGCTGGAACGTGCTCTTACCCGGGGCGATGGCACAGTAGGCGACGATGTCACCCGAAACGTATTATCCATCCCTTCCATTCCCCGGAAACTTCCCCTGCTTACGGAATGTCAGGTGCCCTACCCGTCTGTTTTTGAGATCCGGGGCGAGATACTTATGCCTTTCAGCAGCTTTGAACGTATAAACAGGGAACGGGAAGAATCCGGCGAACCGCTGTTTGCCAATCCCCGGAACGCTGCCTCCGGAACACTTAAATTGCTTTCTCCGGAAGAAGTGGAAAAGCGCGGACTCGATTGCTATCTGTACCACTTCATTGCAGAAAACAATACTTTTGCGACCCATTCCCAGGCAATGGAAGCCGCCCGCACATGGGGTTTCAGGATCTCCTCACATACCCGTCTGTGCCGCAGCCTGCAGGAAATATACGATCTTCTGGACCAATGGGAAGTTGAACGGACTACGCTGCCGGTGGCGACCGACGGAGTGGTTATTAAAGTCAATTCCTTTGCATTCCAGCGTGCCCTGGGTATGACCGCCAAAAGTCCACGGTGGGCTACTGCCTATAAATTCAAAGCCGAGCAGGCCTGTACCCCTCTGCTCTCGGTAGATTTCCAGGTGGGCCGGACCGGCGCCGTAACACCGGTAGCCAATCTTCAACCCGTATTCCTTTCGGGCACAACCGTAAAAAGAGCCTCTCTGCACAATGCAGATCAGATAGCCCTCCATGATATTCGGCTGGGTGACCATGTTTACGTAGAAAAAGGGGGCGAAATCATCCCCAAGGTTGTGGGCGTGGCATTAGAAAAAAGGCCTCCGCATACCGTCCCGTTCCAATACATAACACATTGTCCCGAATGCGGCACCCTGCTGCTCCGCGATGCTCAGGAAGCAAAGCACTATTGTCCCAACCGCTGGGAATGCCCTCCGCAAATCAAAGGACGCATTGAACATTTTATGAGCCGCAAGGCCATGAACATACTGGGTGGAGAAGCCCTGGTTGAGCAGCTTTACAGCAAAGGCATCGTCCATGATCCGGCCGATCTGTACATCCTTACCCCGGACGATCTGGAACAACTGAGTAACTGGGGGGATAAATCCACTCAAAACCTGCTAAGCAGTATTGAAGCTTCAAAAGAAGTTCCTTTTTTCCGTTTCCTGTATGCCATTGGTATTCCGTTCGTAGGCGAGACAACGGCAAAATACCTGGCTTCTCACTTTGGCTCACTTCAGGCGCTGGGAGAAGCTGGTGAAGAAGAACTGAAGAATGCACCGGAAATAGGTGAGATCATTTCCCGTTCCATCATTGACTTCTTTACTTCCGAGAAGAACCGGAGAATGCTTGAAAGACTTCGCGACTGCGGTTTGCCGGTATCTCAGACGGCAGAAGAAATAAAACGGCTGTCAGACCGACTGAAAGGTCTGAATATTGTCATCTCGGGAAACTTCTCACGTTCCAGGGAACAAATAAAACAAATGATAGAATCTCACGGCGGAAAAGTATTAAGTTCCGTTTCTTCCAATGCCAGTTATGTGCTGGCCGGAGAGAAAATGGGTCCCGCAAAAAAACAACAGGCTGTCAGATTGAATATACCTCTGATCACAGAAGATGACTTTATGGCGCTCCTGGGCGAAAACCCCCATGGGGGCACACTTTTTGAAACGAATAAACAACCTACAATCTTTTAATATGGTTACAAAGATCCTTCAGACACTTTACCGTATTGGTACAAATGACCGGAAAAAACAACTATTTGAAAACAACTGGCCCCTGCCATACGGGATTGCTTACAATTCCTACCTGATCCTCGATAAAAAAACAGCTCTGCTGGACACTATTGAATACGGAAGCGACCGCAATTATCTGGAAGAAGTATCACGCACCCTGGACGGTCGCCCGCTGGATTACCTGGTAATCCATCACATGGAGCCGGACCATGCCGGTATGATAGGAGACATTCTTAAGACCTACCCCTCTGTAACCGTGGTGGGCAATACCAGAACACTTAAGCTTATGGACGCCTATTTCCCCTGTACAGAAGGTATTGCCATGCAGGAAGTCAGGGACGGAGAAATGCTGTCACTCGGTTATCACAATCTTCAGTTCCTGTTCACTCCCATGGTCCACTGGCCTGAATCCATGATGAGCTATTGCGTTACCGCAAACATTCTTTTTTCGCAGGATGGATTCGGTTCGTTCGGCACGCTGGACGGAGGCATTTTTGACGATGAAATTGATCTCGTCTTTCAGAAAGAAGAAATGCTTCGCTATTATACAAATATCATAGGAAGGTTCTCTGCGCAGGTGCAAAAAGCACTTGACAAAGCCGCTCCCCTGCCTGTCCAGATGATTTGTCCCATACACGGACCGGTGTGGCGTACCGACCCTGCCACCGTATTCGGCTGGTATGCTCAGTGGGCCGCCCATAAAGCAGAAAAAGGAGTGGTTATGGTGTATTCCAGCATGTACGGAAATACCGAATCAAGCGCAGATTACCTGGCCAGAAAGCTGGCCGAACAAGGCATCAAAAATCTGAGAATATATAATGCATCGACCCTGCATCCTTCCTTCATCCTCAAAGAAATATGGAAGTACCGCGGAGTAATCCTGGGGTCCTGCTCGTACAATACCGGCATGCACCCTGCCATGCAGCATCTCTGCCATGAACTGGAAATGGTATCGCCCAAGAACAAACAACTGGCTATTTTTGGCGGTTATTCATGGAGCGGCGGAGGGTTGAAAAACCTGCAGCTTTTTGCCGATAAAATGATCCAACAGCATCAGTGGAAACTTACCGAACCTTCGCTTGAGATCATCGGACACCCCACTCCGATGGAATTATCCCAGTTCGACCAACTGGCTGAAACTTTTGCCGCAACACTATAAATACTACATAAAGACACCGTTTTGGATTCGTCTCAAAAAATAGATGCCGCTTTTGATCAGCTGCGGAAAAGCAGCCTCAAACGTTGTGCCAGTCAGGAAGAATACGAACTGGTATTGCGTGCGTTCAGTTTTGCCAGAGAGGCCCACAAGAACCAAAAGCGCATATCGGGCGATCCCATCATCCTGCATTGTATAGACGTGGCTCTTATTGTGGTCAATGAAATCGGGCTCGGGTGTAAATCCATTGTAACAGCCCTGCTTCACCATATTTTTACCGATACTGATTATTCCAGAGAAGAGATCGCAGGCCTGTTCGGCAGCAAGATCACCAGTCTGGTGGACGGATTGGGCAAACTGGAGAAAGTCTTTGCCACCCAGGACAAGACCCAGGCCGAAACCTTCAAGCAGATGCTCCTTACCGTAAACGACGATGCACGCGTTCTTCTCATTAAGCTGGCGGACCGTCTTCACAACTTACGTAATATTGAGGAACTGCCGGTAGAAAAAAGGGCCCGGAACCTGGGGGAGTCAATGTATATATTTGCCCCCCTTGCTCATCAGCTGGGCCTGTATACAATTAAATCCGAGATAGAAAATATCTGGATGAAATACGTAATGCCTCAGGAATACAGAGACATAGAGGCCAAAGTACAGACAGAAACAGGCCGCCGCGGTCCGGGTATTACAAACGATTTTATTACCCCAATCAAAGAATTCCTGGACCTGGAAGGCTACAGATATACCATAAGCACACGCATTAAAACGCCTTATTCCATATGGAATAAAATGCGCAAGCGCAACGTCCCCTTCAGCGAAGTCTATGACCTTTTTGCCGTTCGCATTGTATTCGAACCCAAAGACCTCAATCCCGAGGCGGAACACCGTGAATGCTATCATATTGAAGAACTTCTGAACGAACGATGGACACCAAATCCTCAAAGGCGTCGTGACTGGCTTAAAGAAACAAAGGATAACGGGTACGAAGCGCTCCACTCCACCTATATGACCCCTTCCGGTAACTGGATTGAAGTTCAGATAAGGAGCAAAAGAATGGACGACCTGGCTGAATACGGTCTGGCTGCGCACTGGAAATATAAAGGGATCAAACCCGAAACTAACGGAGTAGACAGCTGGCTTTCCAAAGTGCGTGAAACGCTCGAAGACAAGGACACAAATGCCATGGAGTTCTTTGATTCGTTCCAGGCGGGAAACCTGGCTACAGCACTCTATGTGTTCACTCCCAAGGGCGAAATGCGCATTCTTCCCAAAGGATCAACTGCACTGGACTTTGCCTACTATATTCACTCTCAGGTCGGAAATCATGCACTGGCCGCAAAGGTCAACCAGCAGCTTGTATTGCTTTCCACCGTGTTACAGGGAGGCGACCAGGTAGAGATCATTACCTCAGAAGCCCCGCAAATCAGACCTGAATGGCTTGGCTGCATTCATACTACCAAGGCAAGAACCCTCATAATTGACGCCCTGAGCGATAACGGAAAGAACTGTATAGGCAACGGCCGCGATTTGCTAAACAAGAAATTGGAGGAACTGGGAATCAAATCCCATTCCCGTCTCATTCAGAAACTCATGGCTTCATACCAGACATCTTCCAAGGAAGAAATGTACGCCAAAATAGGTGCGGGAGTCATTGATCTAAAGGATCTTAAAGAGATATTGCGCAAAGGAATGCATGTAAAAAAAGTGGTAAGCTGGGTACCGGTCCCGGACTGGAGGCGGCGTAAAGACTTCAATGCCTATCATTTTGCCTCGTGCTGCCGTCCCGTACCTGAAGAGCCGCTTGTGGGTTTCATAGATAAATCGGGCGATCTCTATATCCATGCTCAATCCTGCAAAAAGGTAAAAGCACTCCAGCGACTGCACAGGAACGACAATGCAACCGTAGAAGTTGCATGGAAAAAACAACGGGTGCCATCTACCCTGTCTACGTTAAGCCTGCGCGGAAACGACCGGATGGGAATCATTCACGATATTACCCGCGCCGTGACACTGGAAATGTGTGTAAACATCCGTAAAATGAACGTGATCACCCACGATAATATATTTGAAGCCGAGATTGAGGTTTATGTTCAGAATAAAAAAGATCTCGAAAATCTAATGGTTCAGCTGCTTGCGCTCAAAGGTATTGAATCGGTAACTCCCGTATAAAAAATGAAAAAGAAGATCCATATAGTCCTGAACATACTGTTTTGCTTGTTATTTGCAGCAAGTCTGTATTTACCAGCCGGATGCGCCAATACTTCAGCTGCGCCCTCCGGAGGTTCCAAAGACAGCATTCCTCCCGTATTGCTGGAAACATTTCCTGAAGTCAACGCAACACGGGTAGACACTTCAATCAAGAGAGTGGAACTTGTTTTCAATGAATATGTTAAACTTGTAGATCCAAACAAGAACATCATTTTGTCTCCTCCTCAGGAAAAAGCACCGGCTATTCGTACCAAGGGAAAAGGCATTGTGGTGGACTTCAAGTACCCGCTTAAACCTAACACATCTTACAGCCTCTACTTTGGAGCCGCCATACAGGACAACAACGAAGGCAACCTCTTTCCGGCCTTCGCCCTGGGATTTTCTACCGGAGAGACTGTGGACTCGCTTATGTACTCCGGCGTTGTAGTGAATGCCTCCACCCTGCTTCCCATTGACAATGCCACCGTCCTTCTTCACCTTAATCCATCCGACACATCACTCACAAGCTGCCTTCCCGTTGCCGCCACCCGGACAGATAAATACGGCTATTTTGTGCTTCGCAACCTTAAAGATACCAGTTACACACTTTACGCCCTGGAAGATCAGAATAACAACTACCGCTACGAACAGACCGGCGGAGAACTCATCGGGTTCCTTAAGCAAACCGTACGGCCTACAAAAGTAATGTTCCCCTACGCTCCGGAAATTCAACCCTATTTTCAGAACGATACCGCCGGACTGCTTCGTCGTCCTATAGAAACGGGTGTTTATCTTTTTAAGGAACGCAGTACCCGGCAAGCCATACGTAATTACGAGCGGGTCCGTCCCAGAGGCCTTGCGATAAAATTCGGAGCAGCCGATCCCGAGATCCTGAGCGTTATTCTCCCCGGCATCGATTCTACCGAAATTATCCGCCAGCACAATTATTACAGAGACAGTATCATTTACTGGATTACTACCGCCAAAATCCCCGATACCCTGGCCATGTACCTTACTTACAAGGCTACGGACGACACCCTTAACAAGCTCATTTCCAGGATAGATACATTAAAATTCATACCCTATACAGACCCCGAGGAAGTAAAGAAAGAGCAGGATGCCGCTTCCGATGCGCCTCCCGGAGGAGGCCGGGGCAAAGCCGAACGGGGCATAAAAGCACCACCTTCCATGAAACCGGACAGAAAGGTTCTGAGTTATACATCCAAAGTTATGCCCGAAGTCATACAACAGGAAGGCATTCTGCTGACTTTTAAAGATTTGCTTATTGAAGAAGATTTTAGTGCATTACGTCTTTGGCATAAATCACCCAAGGGCGATACTGTACCCGACTCCTTTACCTACAGCCGCGATTCACTCGATTTTTGTCTCTACAGGATAATTCCCGGGGGAAAGAACCTCGAGGGAACCGACTACGAGCTGCACATACCAAAAGATGTTTTTAAAGATGTGAACGGATATCCAAACGATTCACTCATTGTAAAGTATACGACTTTAAAATCGGACGACTTTGGGGCTTTCATTTTTACCCTTAACAACGTGCCCTCTCCCCTTATAGTTGAATTAATGAATGACACCCGTTCTCAGGTATTACGTACGCTTCACGTCAAATCGGACACTATCGTTACGTTCCCCTATATTAAGGCGGGCAAATACTCCCTGCTCATTACAGAAGACCTGAACGGCAACGGCATATGGGACACCGGGAGCCTTTCAAGAAACCTGCAGGCAGAAAGAGTCCGTGTGTTTAAGCTCCCCGGCGGCAACACGGCTATTGACTTAAAGGAAAAAATGGAACTCACCCAGACCATAGATATAGCACAATTACTGAATGAGAATGTCACACTTACTATTCCCGATAAATCTAAAAAATAACCTGCCCGCGGTCTTGCTTCTTTGCCTTACCCTTGTCACCGTTCCATTAAGTGCCCAGGAGATCACCAGAGTAAAAAAGGAAAGGAAGCTTCCTGTGAAGCAACATATGATTGGAGTGAGGGGAACTTACGCCCTCACCGGCGTTCATTTCAATCCCGACAGAAAACAAGAAACAGTCCCTGGTTACCGGAACGGATCCCTGCTCTATACTTATTA
>Ga0265297_10004108_pt1 | contig 24514 bp, 31 predicted proteins | sample Munlanlwell13791_FD_192502 | JGI IMG/M metagenome (GOLD analysis project Ga0265297, IMG submission 192502) | Leachate microbial communities from a municipal landfill in Southern Ontario, Canada - Leachate well 137-91 | ecosystem: Engineered > Solid waste > Landfill > Unclassified | place... | reverse complement strand
GTGATGATACCTTTACGTATACATTTAATGTAGCGCGCCCACACCAACCTTATGGAGATGGGTGGAGTAGACTTCCAGTTAACCTTACCGCCAGAGCAAACGTATGATAGACTTAGCTGATCTTATCACTTACATAGACACTAATACTACGGGTATGAGCGTAAAGGTAGCTGATGGAGTTATACCCGATCTCCTCGACGGATTAGCAGCACCAGTTATTAGCGTAGGCTATACGACTATAGCAAGTAGTAATCCATCGTCTATATACGAACAAAGTATCATGCAGCGTAATGGAGATGACTTAGTACAAGGATTTGAGATATATATAGATTGCACCCATGCAGTATTCAGAGCTACTTGGATTACTTTATATAACCTCCTAATAGACTGGGTTCCTTACCCAACAGACCAAGTTCATGCTCGCTTTACCTATAATAATGGTGGTAGAATGGGTAACTCAACAGAACGAATATTCTTTGTAAACAACTGGAATGTCGCATTTCCAACTAATAAAGTATTAATTTAACAACATAAGAGGTTTAGTCATGGCAGGTGGAGTATTAGTAAGTGAAACCGAAGTAGTAGAGGATGGTATGATAACCGCTCCTAAGGAATTAAGCCTAGAAAGTCCTTGTGGTGCTTCCCTACCTATACCCGTAACAGCTACCAATGAGGAAGTATAATGGCCGTATTAGAGAAATTTAACCAAAAGAATAAATCACTGTTTGCTAAGATCGAAACAGTTTCAGATACCTATGTAGCTCCTGCTGCTACGGATGCTTTACCTGTAATTACCTTAAGCGGTAGTGTTACTAATGAGACAGGTTCTTATGAGTACCTCGGTGACTTGTTAAACCGTGACGAGTATTCCTACCTGAAAGATCAGTATGCAGATTTCCAAGCTGAGACACCACAACAAACATTAGGTACACTTAATGCGGGTTTAACAGTAGCTAATGCACCTCTATCTACTTGGTTTCAAGCAGTAGGTGGGTATGTAACTGTGTTAGGTACTGCATTAGGAAGTTTACCAGCCGGTGCTGTAATTATTGATAACTCACGGGTATCTGACTCCTCTTTATCAGTAGACTATCGTTTGTCATCAGCACAGAATACTACTGCTCAGAAGTTACGTAAGTTTACCGCATGCCGTGGTATGGTTGATGTGGGTGCTTCTATTGGAGATGTACCTAAATTGAAGTTCTCAATGAAAGGTAATGCTAGTGACCCAATTCAGTCTCCTACTTTAACTCCTGTATTCGGTAATCAGTTCACTAACGTAGCGGCACCTGTACGTGATACTACTATTGCTAATGCTGAGATTGCCTCTTCAGAAGGTACATTCACTGCTTTCGTACCAGTTATCAGTACTATTACAAGAGCTGCTAATATTGCAACTGCAACTACGGCTACTGCCCATGGCTTAGGTGCAAATGATAGTATTCGTTTTGTAAATATCTCTGGAGCTACTGACGCACTGTATAATGGTCTGCGTATGATTACTATTATCAGTACTACTAAGTTCATTTATAACATGGAAGCTACTCCAGCGGCTGATGCTTCAGGTACTTTCACTATGACTGTAGGTGCTGCGGCTAAGTCTTTCTGTTTCAACACACTAACGGCTGCTAACTTCTTCGGTTTCGATATTGCTCGTTACCAAACAGGTTGTGAAGTGGGCTTTGATAAGAAGGCAGTACCGTCTGATGTATCTGTAAGCATATTGGAATTACCTGCCCCTAAAACTGTAGTTACAAGTATCGTAAGTACAACTACTACAGCTACAGTAACTGCGGTGGCTCATGGTTTAGTAGCTGGAGATACCGTTACCATAGACGTAGGTATGACTCAATATGACGGTACTTATACTGTTTTGGCGGGTGGTTTGACAGCCGATGCGTTCACATATACAATCTCTACATATTCTGGTTCATTCACTGGCTTAGGTGTTGTAACAAACGATAGCTACTCTAGATTTGACCCAGATAGCAATATCAGTAATTTCTTCGGTGCACAAGTTAAATTTGGTACTTGTGCTGCTGAATATGTCACTTACAAGTGGGATAAATTACAAGTTAAAGATAGTAAAGAAGGTACAGTATCTAACTACTTAGGACGTGATGTAACCTTCCGTAACACTGGGAAGAGTTTTATCGTACTTTCCTAATAGGTATGTAATCCGCCCATTATTAGTAATAGTAATGGGCATTTTTTCGAACTGAGAGGACACTCACATGGCTGTAAAATTAGTAATTAAGAATGTAAAAGACTATCGTTTAATTAACTTAGAAGTAGATGGTAAGAAGTTACCTGCTGAACTAGGTGTTAAACTATATGACTCAGCGCGCTCTGAAGAAGTACAAGAAGAGTTTAAGCAGATACTACAAAATGAAGAACTTGAGATGTATCGTGCTAAGGCTGCTAAGTGGGAAAAAGAAGGTGATAAGACTGACGAGGACTTCTTTAAGATTCGTAAGGATTACCAAACTACTATTGACTCACTAACTAAAGAACAAGATAAGAAAATTAAAGAATTTTACCGTTCTCAGATATTATTTATACGCAATTCTTCTGTCACTATTACCGAAAATGGTCAAGACAAAGATGCTATTATTGCGGATAGTAGAACGGCTGCCCCTATTGAATCCCTATGGGCAACTCCAGAGGAATGTCTAGTCGTCCTCCTAGATGCGTACTTTAAAGTACCTGCTCTTAGGGATTCTCTTACTGAGAAAGTATTAAGCGTAATATTTAACTCTTATACTGAAGAAAAAGGAAAAAACTCCAAGTAGTTGGTGAGGCACTGGGGAAAGCAGTATTACTAAGTCGGGATGAAAACGAACATAGTGATAAGAGGAAGGAGACAGATGACTTCCTTGCTGCTTTCAACCAGCCAGCTATTGAAGTGCCAGAGTTACCGGATACCTTAGTTGAGTTTGAACTATTTGAAAGTAATACTCAGCTTTATGAGGTATACAGAATATTACAAGGTTGGTTAACAGAGTGGGGTGGTTTAAACTACTCACTAACCCGCGACTTAATACGAGAACGTAAATTAGATTTTGAAGAAACAATATTATACTTGCCAATTATTCACGGCAGCTATTCAAAGATAACATCTAAGCAGGAAGATACTAATGACAGACAAGACTCTTCGAATTAATATTACTGCTGAAACTTCTGGTATTGATAAGATAGATGCAGCTTTTAATAGATTGGTTACAAAGTTAACTAATACAGAAGAGGCGTATAAAGCTCTTAATAGGGAACAGCAAGGTTTCTCAGATAGTCAAATAGAAATACTTAAGAATCTTGAGCGTATTAAGGCTGAAGAGGATGGACAGACTAAAGCACTTAAGGCACAGAAAGATTTACTAATATCTGCCACTAAGTCTTATCAAGATATGGTAGCTAAGTTAACACTAACTTCTGCTGAGTACGTTAATAATAAGAGAGCCTTAGCTGGTTGGACTAGTGAGCAAATCACACATATTCAATTCCTAGAAAAAGAACGTAAGGCTTTAGATGCTGTTACAGAGTCCTTAAATAAGCAGGCAATTAGTAGAGCTAATCAAGCAAGCAAAGATAACCGTGGGTACGTTCCTAACTCTGGAGGTCTAGTTGGGGATAATCGTGCTATGCTTGCGGCTAACCAAGCTCTTGCAGATAATACCGCTAAACTTAAAGAGAATGGTAAAGCTAGTGAGGAAACTGCTAGGCATACTCGTAACCTATTCCTACGTGTTGGTGAAGCTATTGGTTCCTATCGTATCTGGAACGCCCTCATTAACACCGTGTTCAATGGCCCAAGTACTATTACCAAAGTAGGTATTGAGCTTGAGGCTACACAGTCTATCCTCCAAAGTACTATGGGTTCTGCTGCTGGTGCTGCGGGAGCTATGAAGTTCCTTGATGACGAGGCTAAACGTACAGGTATCACCATAAGTACTCTTCGGACATCTTGGAGAGACTTTAGTGCATCTACTACTTTAGCTGGTATGACTTTATCCAGTACATCTGCTATGTTTAGCAATTTGAACACTGTTATTACAGCACTCCACCTTACCAGTGATAGGGCGCAGGGTGTATTCAATGCAATGGCACAGATATTTAACAAGAGTAAGGTACAGTCTGAGGAGTTAGTCAAGCAGTTAGGTAACTTACTACCAGGTGCATTCGCCTCTTTCGCTGCCTCTGTACATGATGCTAATGGTAAAATAGGTATTAGTACACAAGAATTATCCGCTCGTATGAAGAAAGGTACTGTACTTGCTAAAGATACTATGGAGGACTTCGCTAAGTTTATGAGTGATAAGTTCGTAGCATCGTTCGCCTTAGCTAGCACAGGTATGAATGCTACGATTGGACGTATGCAGACCTCCTTCACACACCTTGGAGAGTCTATCTATGGACTATCTTCAGGCCCAATAGTAGCAGTAGTCAAAGGTGTTACTAGAATAGCTGATACTATGTCTAGGGCTATTTCAGCTACAGATGATTATAAAAATTCACTTACTGTTCTTAAGTCTGTTATTGAGGGGACTTTAGTTGTAGCATTAGGGTCTGCATTACTTAATGTTACTAAATTAAAAGTAGCCCTAAGCCTTCTTACACTTCCAAACCTACTACTCACAGGTCTTGCTGCTGCTGCTTCCTATATTGCCTACATCTACAATAAAGTACAAGCACCTTTAGATAAACTTAAAGAAGCCCAAGCACAGATACAAGAAGCTAACTCTCAGAAACTCTTTGAGGATAAGACAGCTACTATTACTATGCGTGTAGAGAATGCTGAACCTATTCGTAAAGCTCTTAAGGAACTTGCTGACCTTAAAGCTGCCTATGATGATTTTAGACGTCAGAGTTCTCCTACTAGATTATCTTCTAAGGATGAATACGATACTTTCCAGAAAACCTCTGGAGATTTCATACAAGCATTAGAACAGAAAGCTAAACTCATAGAAGATGCTAAGATAGCTGAACGTGCTAAGATGGAGTCCTTTGATAAGGAGCAAGCTGATAGAGCTATGGCACTCCAGCAAACATCTAGTTCAATAGACCTTAAAGGTATTAAAGACCATATTAAAGATACTAAACTTCTTCTTAATGAGAAATTAGATATACTAGATAGTGCTGCTAAATTAGAACAGAATCTTACTCAGGAAAGTATTAGTAAGATACAAGCATTACATACGCAAGGTACTACTACAGAAATAGAGTACCAACATAATCTTAATATGGCTTATGAGTCTGGCTTTGCTAAACAGAAACAACTTATAGAAGAGAAGATTGCCTTAGTAGAGAAAGAACGCTCTGCTTTAGCTATACCAACGCAGCCTAAAACTCTACTTAACGAAGATGAACTGGCTATTCTTACTAGTTATAATAAGGCACTTGCTGAGAATACTATTAAGGTTAACGGAACACGGGTAGCCTTTGAAGTTGCTAATAAAGAAACTAGTATCTCTGTTGATTTAGCCAAACAATATATTACTGAATTACAACAACAAGCTGATGAAATTGCTAGTCAAGTTACTAGTGAAGATAAGTTAACTGACTCTAAGAAACGTACAATTGAATTAGATACTAAAGTTCGTACGCTTAAGGAACAATTAACTGAAATTAGTACTACTGAAAGTAATAGGGCTAGAACTGCGGCTGCTGAACTTGGTAATCTAAGTAAAGATGAAGTTAATCGTTTAGAAACCGAACGTATTAAGTACATGGAACTTACTGGAGAGATAGATAAAGCTCGGAATGCTAAAGCTGAATTAGCTAAAAAGGAGATTGACGATGCAGTACCTCGTTTAGCTACTCCTATACGTACTCAGATCAAAGAGAATATTCAAGCAGAAGCTATTAACGCTGCTAATCAGTCTGCTATTACTTACCAAGAGACTCTTAATAATATAAACCGCAGTACACGTGATCTTGGAGTAACAAGTACAGGGGCTTTCGATGTTATTAATCAAGGTTTTGGTGGCTTAGTAGGTACATTCCAGAATTTAACAGATGCTATCAAGTCCTCTACAGATGCTATTGCTGATAATAAACTTGAGGCTCTTAAAACTGCTAATGACCCAAGTTTAGATAATAAAAAGAAGTTTGAACTTGCAGCACTATATACCAAGAAAGAGATAGCACTTGAGAAAGATAAAGTGGCTAATAGTCTTACTGGTACTAGACAAATTGCTACAGCTGTATCAGGTATGCTTAAGAAAAACTCTACTGAGTATCGAGTTGCTCATGCTATAGAAATGGGACTCGCTACGGCTGAATTAGCTATGCAGACAATGAAGATGTTTGGTATTGGTGCTGTTACTGCTGCTGAGACTGCTTCCGTAGCACCCTCTGTAACTGCTAGTATGACTAAAGGTACTGCTAAGGCTGCTGAGGCTGTAGCTACACAAGCAACTGCTGGCCCATATATAGGATTCGCACTTATGGCAGCTATGGCAGCGGCAATGGCAGCTATAGGTTTCTTTGTAGGTGGAGGCTCTACTAAAGTGCCTGATAAACCAACTACATCTCCTGATACCGGAACTGTACTAGGGGATAAAAGTGCACAGTCTACTTCATTAGAGAATATATCTACTTTACTAGAGGATATACACGCAAAAGAGTATAAAGAACTTCGTGGTATTAATAATGGGGTTAATGCTATGACACAGGGTATTACTAATACTGTAACGCGTATGTTCCAAGCAGGTGGATTACCAAATGTAGCGTTACCAAAGTCTACTCAGTTCAGTGGACTCGGTGGGGCATTACACATGGGAGCAGTATTAGGTAGTGGTGGTTTAGCTAACTTTGACCCGATATCTAAAGCTATTACAAGCTTCCTTTTTGGTGGTAAGAAAACTAGTACAGTAGTAGGACAGGGTATCGCTACAGGCCCAAGTAATATCGGTAACATACTAGCTAATGATAAGTTCTATGCAAGTTACTTTGCCGATATTGAGACTAAGACTAAGGGAGGTCTCTTTACTAAAGGTAAGACAGAATATAGCCGTATATATCAACAGATGGACGCTGCTACTAATGATGCACTGACAGGTCTTTTTCGTAATGTTGGTAAGACTATGTTTGGTCTTGCGGAACAATTAGGTGTTGGTTTAGGCCAAAGGGTTAAGAACTATGTAATCCCAGCTATGTTCATCGACCTTCAAGGACTAAGTGGTGAGGCTGCCACCTCTAAGATGAATGCCGTTATCTCTACCATGCTAGACACTATGTCCAATGCTGTATTCGGAGACATAGTTGGTAAGTATCAGAAACTAGGGGAGGGTATGCTTGAGACTGCTGTACGTATTATAGCTGAGGTAGCAGTTGTTAAAGATGCGCTTGGACTTAGCGGTATTGAACTTAAGACTAATGCTATCGAGATTGCTGACGGACTAGTACAAGCGGCAGGTGGACTTAAGCAATTCCAAGACCAGTTTGAGAAATACTATGATAAGTTCTACACTAATGGTGAGAAGCAAGCACGTCTGTACTCTAAACTTACTGAGACTTTTGCAGAACTAGGTACAGTGTTGCCAGAGACACAAAGGAAGTATCGTCAGTTACTTGAAGGACTTGACCTTAACAACGTGGCAGACAGGGAAAGATACTCCTTACTACTCTCACTTAATGAGGCTGCTGAGGCTTACTATAGCACACTCCGCGAGACTAAAGATGCATACTATGAAGCCTTCTACTCTGCTGGAGAGAATCAAGCACGTTTAGCTAGTCAGTTAAATGGGCAGTTCAGTGCTGTAGGTGAGAAATTACCTGCCACTAGAGAAGAGTTCCGTAAGTTGGTAGAGAGCCTAGACCTTACTAACTCTGCTGATAGACGTAGATACTTAATACTCTTAGACCTAAGTAGGGCTGCTGATGTTTACTACAAGTCACTTGAAGATGTTGCGGCGGCACAAAGAGAGGCTACTAGGGCTGCTGAAGAGGCTGCTGCTAAGGCTAGAGAACAGGCTGCTAAAGATATTGAGGCCGCTCAACAGATTAAGCTTAATAATAAAATTGCTAAGACTGATGCTGCACTTGCTGCCTATGAGAAGTTACTTAAGACCCAGTTAGATGCTACTCTTAAGGATATTGAGGCTAGGAAGAAATTAGCACAAGATATTGTTACTAAGTGGACTGGTTTACTTAATCAACTAACCAGTGCTAAGGCTACTACAGTAGTAGATACCTTAGAGTCATCTGCACTTAAACGGGCTGTAGCTAATGCTATTATTGCTGGAGCTGCCCAGTCTGCGCGTACAGGCGGTAAAGTTAATACAGAGGGGTTAGAAGGCGCACTTACCGAGATATCTAAACCAAGTGAACAACTCTACTCTAGTTTCGCAGACTATGCTATAGCTCAGGCTCGTACTGGTAACGATATTGAGGACTTATCTAAGCATGCTACTAAACGTCTAACTGCTGCCGAGAAGAACTTAGCCCAATTGGAAGCTAGTGCTAAGGCTGCTCAAGAGTACTATAACTCCTCTTTGGAAGCCGCTAGGGCACAGATAGATGCTATGCGTAATGTACATAGGGCAGTATTAAGCCTTGCAGATGCCATAGCTAAGGAAGATGCGTATCGTAGAAAGATAGCTAATCCTACTACTAACCAGAACTTAGCTATAGTTAGTGCTTACGAGAAGAATACTGGGCTTGAAATATCACCTGATCGTATGATACACTTCCAAGAGGTGGCTAAACGTAGAGGATTAGATCAGGCTGGTATTGATGCTAAGGTAGCTGGTTCTAGAGACGCTCAGATAGCTAAACTCTTCCTAGACCAAACTGGTAAGGAGATTAATGCTAACCGTTTAGCTAGGTATCTTAAGGTTATGCAAGAAGGCGGCTCACTATCTGACGTTAATGCACTTATTAAACTTACAGAGGCTTATAAGAACTCTCATGCGAGTGGTTTAGAACAAGTACCTTTCGATGGATACCAAGCTACTCTCCACAAGAACGAGGCAGTTATTGATGCTCAGAGTATGGGAGCTATTCAGAGATACTTCCGTACTTCAGTAGCCTCTACTGGTAATAATAACGCCATATCTCAGGAGTTAGTAAATGAACTTAAGCTTCTGCGCAAAACAGTAGAGGAACAGGGTAAGAAATTGGAAAGTATAGATAAGAATAGTAAAAGTACCGCAGATACCTTGGACAAGAGTTCTGCTGGCGGCCCATTATTAGTACAGGTGGTTTAATATGGCTTTATCAGTTTTAATCCCAACAACTATTACTACGGCTATGCTTACGAGTAGCAGTATACCTGAGACTGACTATGCTGCTTGGAGCGGGGCAACTACATACGCACTTGGGGACAGGGTAATAAGTACAACTACACACAGGATATATGAGAGTGCCGCTGGAAGTAATCTTAATAAAGACCCTACGGATATCACTAATAGGTCTGGGGCTACTATTTGGTGGGTAGATGTAGCCCCAACCAATACATGGGCAATGCTAGATGATGTTAATAATACCCAAAGTACAGGAAGCACACCGATTGTGGTTGTACTAACTCCGGGCAGTATCAACAGTATTTACTTAGGTAACTTAGTAGCTTATAGTTTCTCTGTAGTTATTAAAGATGCTCCGGTGGCTAACATTGTATATGACAGTGGTACGGTATTCCTTGGTGAACCTATACCAGATTACTATGAGTACTTCTTTAGCCCATTTAAAAGCTTAGTTAACTACTTACTTACAGGTTTACCTCCCTATACCGACTGTGAAGTTACCATAACTATAAATAATAATACTGGTGATGTAAAATGTGGTATACTTTCACTTGGGATGCTTAACCAATTAGGGCGTACTGTGCTAGGGGCTTCTGCTAAACCAAAGACATATAGTTATATTAATACGGATGCTTTTGGTAATACTTCCATAGTTCGTAGGAAGGCTACTACAGATATGACGGCTACTTGCACACTAGATGTCCAAGAGGCGTCCTATGTACTCTCAGTAGTGCAGACTGTCTTGGACATCCCATGTGTATGGATTGCTAATGATGAATGCTCACTTTATAATGGCTTAATAGTTTTCGGTTTAGGTTCTGGAGACTTAACCTACACAGACTCTACTAAAGCCACCTTATCACTAACTGTACAAGGATTAATATAATGCCTTTAACTACACCTCCAGCCCTTACCCCTGCACCATCTCCAGCACCTCAGAGGGGAGATAGTATTACCTTCTCTACTCGTGTAGATGCCTTAATGACTTGGCTAGTTAATGCAGGTACTCAATTCTCTGACCTAGCTACCAATGTCTATGATAATGCTGTAATTGCAGGTACAAGTGCTGCTACGGCTGAGGCGGCAGCTACTATTACCAAATGGATAAGCGGAACTGCCTACACAGAGGGTGATGTTGTGTGGAGTCCAAGTAACTTTTTAGCATACCGCTGTAAGGTCACAGGTACATATACTACAGACCCGTCTGCTGATGCTACAAATTGGGCTGCTATAACTCCTAGTATCACTGCGGATAAGGATGCCTCTAATGGGTACCCCGGACTTACACTTTTTAAGATTAACTTTAAGAATGTAGCTGGGACTTTTACTAGCTTTTTCACCAACTCTAATACTGCCGCACGTACGTATACCTTCCCAGATAAGGATGGTACAGTGGCTATGACCAGTGATGTTACTACGGGCCTCTCAGATAGCCCAACATTAGGTATTGGTTTTACTGTTGGTGCGGGTAATCTAGTTACACAGTTAACAAGTAAGAGTACTGCTGTTACTATTAACACTGTCACTGGGCGTATTACCACACATAATGAAGTAATGGCGGCTGGTGGTCGGAAATTCTTCTTCGTTAATAATAGTTCTTATAACTATGCTAATGATATTATAGTACTTACTGGCTCTCCTATAGGTGCTAGCGGTACGTATACTTTTGAAGTAGACTACAGGGCAGTTGGGCAGTTCCGGATAGCTATTTGGAACTGGGATACTACTACACATACCGAAGCTATCTATATTAATTTTGCCATTATACGTTGTGTTAACTCTTAATACTTACCGAGGACTTTATGAACTTTTTAGCTAAACTATTTGCGGCTGTAGATGCCTTACATGCAGGGAAGTCGCTTTCTAACCCAGCCTTATGGAAGAAAGTGCAGGGACTTACCCCAGTATTCCTCCTAATTATTGGGGCTATTGTTAAGGTATTTGGGTTAGATATACCAGAACCAGACCAAGCTACTATTGCATTAGGACTTGCTACACTTGGGGTTGCTATTAACGGCTACCTTACAGTTGCAACCACTAAGAAGATTGGTGTACCAGAGAAGTGAGACTGCTTCTTATACTTTGTCTAAGTGGGTGTGCGGTTTCAGTAGATAGGATACCTAAGTATTGCTCACTTAGACCGATACCATTACTTGAGGATATAGAAGAATTACCCTACGTCATCAATTTAGATGGATTTATTATAACACTTAAGTGTAGAGAGATACTAGAATGAAAATTTTACCAACTATTATAGAGTTATTTGCAAAACGTATCCTTGGGAAGAATGGTGGAGTGTACTTCGAAGGATTTAAACATGCAGTACAGATAGCCGAGAGTAGTGATTTGAAGGGTGAGGATAAAGCAAAGTTAGCGATGACAGAGTTTAAGAAATTCGGCTACTCACTCACAATGTTAGCACTTAATGTAGGTATCGAGTTGGCTGTTATGTGGCTTACTGCTACTCTTGGGAAGGTTAAGATTGAAAAGTAGCCCTTGCACTTCGCAGTGTAAACTAGTAGCTAGTGTATGTATCTCCTGTAAACGTACCCTAGAAGAGATTAAAGCCGCATTTAAACAAAGGACGCTGAAATGAGCAAGATAACTATACCTTTAGAGGCAACCACCCTTACCTATCCTGTGCATGCAGAGGATATTCCACTCACTGTAACCCTTAAGTCGAGTGAGGCTGGGCGTAAGATTGAACTATCTACAGACGGTGGCATAGAGTACTTCATACCAACGTATGATGTTACCTCAGTTACTATGCTTGTAGTGAGTGTCGACTCCCCAATAACCCATATTAAGGTTACTGGAGCTATTTCTGATACTATGATAATGGTGATTTAGTATGTTTCCTGATAAAACTGTGAAGAATAGCTTAACATCTACTTGGGAAGCACAGCCAGTAGCCTCCGAATATCCATTAGGTACATTCCTTTGTATCACAAATATAGGAGAGTATGGTGCAGTATACCATAATACCATAAGCGGATGGAAGCCGGTCGGTGCTATTGAGATTATTCAGAAGGGTAAAGGCTGGATAGTGCCATCTTTAATGCCTGGAGATGCTTCTACCTACGCACAGTCAGGAACCTTAATAACTGTTACAGCCTTAGGTCATAATATTCCGGCTACTAACTATGATAGTAAGGATGTGTACCTAGACTTCGGAGCACCAACTACAGGCGCACAACTTACTTCCGGTTGGTACTCTAATTTCCAGCGTATAACGATTAATACCTTTAGCTGTGTGTCTACTACCTCCCAGACTGGTACTGGTGTTGTTAAGACGAATGTGGCCGCTATTACTATACCAGAGACAGTTGCTACTATACCGGGAACTGTCTTGGGGCTTAATGGCTGTATATTCTACTCAGCACTTTCATCCCATAACAATAGTTCAGGTACCAAGAATGTTATTTTTAACTTCGATGGTCAGACAATTACATATGGAAATGCCTTTGATGAGGTTAGGGAGATACGCGAGGCAGTTATAAGTAATAGGAATAGCCTCAGTAGTCAAGCGTTAGTGGAGAATAATGCTCCTAGGGTTACTTCTGTTAATACTGGGATTGATGTCACCTGTTCATTCTCCCTCCAAAACCTTGCAGCAGCAGACTACACAGCAATCCACTCCTGTGCCATCTACATCTCCCCATCATAACCCTTTAAAATCAACAACTTAGAAAAAACCTTTATAAATCAAGCACATAAAATGGTACTTTCAGCACAGAATCCGGTACTGTTTCCCATGTAACCCCTTGATTTATAAGGGCCGATTCCCCTACTACTATATTAGGAAGGTCAAAATCAAGCCCAACCCAGCACACAATCCCCATATACCTAATATTCTTAATAATTAATATACCTTCCGCGCGACCGTTCCACTCTAGTAAGTTAGTACTCACCAACAAGTCCGTAGCTGCCCGCCGCGAAGCAAGGTTGCAGATACGTGACGTAGCGTTTTAGGTAGTTAGGTATCACTGGCTCATTACTATTGGTAAAGTAGGTATAGTAATATGCTCAGTTACTTGCGAAGTCGCAGCCACCCAGTATACTTACCACTATTTAGTAAATAGGTAATGGTATGCAAACAATAGTTAATAATATAAGTATTAAGAATGCGAATAAGTATCCAAAGTTAAGGTTACGCGCTGCCACCCTATACTATCTCCGCATCGAGTTCACCAACCTAATAGTATATAAAATCGGCTACACTACCACAAGTCTACTGGAACGGGTACATGGGCGACCGACTAGCTATAGGTATGTAATAAGGAAAGGTAAGAGAACAAGGGTACGCGCTGCTGGGCATAACGGTATGGGACTTCCACTTGGTACGAGGGTATACGTGGTTGCATCGCTCGACCATCACAATGCTAGCTACGTGTATCAAGTTGAGCAAGCACTACATACTAAATACGCGCTGCAAAGGTACAAAGGTGAGTGGCTAATGGAGAATGGTAATACAGAGTTGTATATGCGGGATATACTAGAGTTGGATAACTAGGTTCAGGCTACCTAAATCCTACTCACCTAACACGCTACCCTCGCACCTAAAGTTAGATATAAATAGGTAAGGGTAAGTGTAAAGGTACAGTCTGGCGACCTAACTTACTATAGTAGTTAGTGGGAAGTAGGTTGCGCGTTGCCATACTAATAAGTAAGAAGTAAGTGTCCACTAACCTAACTCCAGTACGCACGTGCGGCTATCCTCTGCTTACGGCATGGTATTCCATACCATACCTTACCATAGAATGACGCACGGCTTGCTCATAAGGTAAGTATAATAATAAGTGGGAGGGAAATTGTAAGTATGTGTCTGGCGACCTAATAATTAATACCTATAGTAAGTAAGAAGTGCTAAGGTTAAGTCTAGCGACCTAACTACTAAGTAATAAAGGTACAAGTAGGTAGTAATAAGGGGGTAAAGGTATGTTGCCCACGCAGTGTGGGTTGGTTAGTTACTTGGAAATTGGGGAAAGTTGTTAAATACACTCGGTCGCCGTTATATACGTACGCACTAACCTCCATACCCAAGGAGTACCTTAGGCAGTGGCTACTAACCTCTAGTTAATTGGTAATACTTCGAAGCTACTCGCACCTATACATTTCTCTTTTATTATCTCGAACATATACACCGACATTTTACCGCTGTTTGTAGTGTACCGTTTGCACTCTATTGGTTCAACTAATGGGAAACCAAAGGTATTAATCTCATTACCTTCTGAATCCATCAGGATAACAGTTACAGTGTTATAACCTTTTAAGCGCAACTTGTTACATTTTACGCGTACCTTCTGGGCTAATAGTTTTTGCTCTAATGTGTTCATCGTGTTCACCTTGTAGTTGTTGGTTGGTATGTGTCTATTATACCTAGATATAAGAACATGTCAACCTTTAATACTACTTAAATTTACCTTAAAATACTACTTACTACCTATAAGCTGGTTATGCAAACAGTGTACCAACAAGACACGCACGTTAAGGCACTAAATACGCTATCTAAGCCGTTTTTACCTGTAGCTATACAAGTGTATTACCCTACTAGGTATCGTTGAATGGCTAATAAAGTCTAATACTATCAACGTGTTACAAGGGACTAAACAGTAGATACAACAAAGCCAGCATACTGTACTCAATACGTGTGCTTATGGTTACGCCGATAGGCATAGGCTTACCCGGTGCTTGGTAAACTAATGGCTTAAATAGTAACTGTAAGCGACGATAATAACTAGACTGCCAATACTCAAGCACCATATCACCAATGTTGGCCGGATGCTAGGCTGTTTATACTTGTGGAGTGCTGGTTTAACTTTATACATGGGCCACCTCATAGAGTAACAGACCGGCAGTACATCTAGCCTGTTCTTGTGTTAGTTCTGCATGACATTTACTGATAGGAAGACGGGCAATACCGTCAATGAATACAGATATCTTATAGTCCGAGTCTATAAAGTCTCTGAATATCTTAACTACTACTATCGAGTTATTTGCTGCATACGGCCTTGTTGCATATACTTGTTGATATAGTAGGCGGGGTATAGTCATTTGCTCACCTCTTTAACTGGGTATACAGGTTCAATGCTTACAAGGTAACTGTTATAAGCAACAATAGCCGCAAGGGTTAGAATTATTATTAGTCGTATCATGGTGGTGTACCCGCTAGGGCGAATGGGGTTAATGGGATGCAGCGTTAATGTTACGCCGGTTTATGTGTTCTAATCAGTTCTTTATACCTAGTACGGGCGCTCACTACACTGTCAAAGTTATCCCAAGCAAGGCGCGTATGGTTATCATGATCGAATGCCTTAACTGCATAACTATTGCCGTCCAGTTCTAAGGTTATTCGGATATTATTTGACAGCTCTTTACACTCTATATATCCACATAAGAGGGCGTAAACTGTTAAACTACCATCTTTATTATGAAATATTGGCTCACTCATAGCAGCACCTTAAAGGTTATTATTAACAGTGTAAACGGTTAAACAATCGGCAATATATGCCCTAAGTTCGGGTAAACTGTACCCGTACAACTTGTGTTGATGGATTAGTAAGTGTTTGTATATACGGCGTAACACACGATACTCTGTATTAGTGTTAATAAGCGCGTAACGTGTAACTGTTCTTAGTTTATTTGTTAGCATATACCTTTCCATTGTACACTTTGATAATACCTTATAACCGCGAGTCTATGCGCTCGAATACGGTTAAGGTTATCCGACACACTACCATCTAACAAGGGACGGCGCGGCTTAGCTATAACTTTTAACTTACTAACTTTACTATGTAGCATTTACTTAACTCCAAACCGTTTAGCATCCCGCTGGTTAGTATACTCAGTATTACAGTCTATATAAATACCATGTTCCAATGCTTGGCTATCATAATTTAAGTCTACCACACTTAAACCTGTAAACTGTTTACTGATTAAATCTAATACTTCCCGTTTGCATTGGTCTGTATGGTTATACTGTAATTCATACACTACTTCATTATCATAGTCATTGTTCACTGTAGCACGAGCAGAACAGTAATTATTACCGTTTACTTTATCCCAATAGGAACGAATACGGATATAAATAATAACTTTAACAGGTTTTTTGAGTTTTTTAATAGTGGTTTTAGTGGTTTTCATAGGATTTATTCGCTATAGGTAAAGGTAAAGGTTTGCCATCCTTGGCAATGATAAACAATTAAGCTACTAGCTTGTAGGTCAATTGGGTGCTTAACAGTACGTCACCGATCTTGTCTTCATTCGTAGTAATTAGTGTTAAGGCTTCATTTTCCAAGGGTTCGATGTCACTACCTGCCGCGATATTCTGCCGGATGAAAATATCTGAACCAATTACAACAAGGTTAGCTGATACGGTAAAGGCGGCATAGAGTGCTGGTAACATTCCAACTGTAGGATTAAAGCCACTTAACCATGCTGTAAACTTATCTACAGTGTTCTTTATATCCATTTCCCTTTGTAGTTCAGCTTTAGCCGCCATTGCGTCCAGTTGTTCTTGCGTAGCGGAAAATTTAAAGGTATTACCACGCGCTTTCATACTGTTTTGAGTACAGAACGTGGCAAGTTGTGATTCTCTGCTTAATTCAATGGTTGATTTTCTTGCCAATAATACGGCAGGGAAGAATGGTATCATTTTATAACTATGACCTGATTTTAACGTGATTCTCAAACGTGCATTCGGTACAATGTTATCGTTCTCATCTACCAAGTCGATATTAGTCCATCCCATATCGGTATATACTGCATTAATGTCTGCATCTTCCAAACGGTAAGAGCGTAAATCGATGCTGCTGGTATCAATTGCTTGATAGTTGTTAGAAACGGCAGGTATACGGCTTGCTACATACTCTGATATTTCAGAGGTTGTAGCTGTTGGAATAGCTTTTTTAATGTTAGCCAGTTTAGTAGTGTCGATAATTGCGTTCATGGTTATAGCTCCAAAAATATTAATGCCGGAATTGGCAGGGCTTCAAGGTTTTCCTTTGAAGTTGTGTCTATCTTAGCGAATTACTCAGACTTGTACAGTTATTTTTAAAATAATTAATAGATATTAGTTGATTAATTTACTATTTGTAATAGATACAATGGGTTAGGGGATAAAATAATTTAGATAGGGCGGCAATGAGTGCGGAATTGATACCTTTAACCTAGTAAGTAGAGTTAAAAGTCTATTACTCCTTATATAGCGGGAAATTGTGTTTGAGCAGGCACACTGGACGCATAAAATCAGGCGGCCACGCAACGAAACACACGTGACCTATACGATTGTATTAGGTGATTATTATCGCGGCTTAAAACGACGGGTTAAGTTGTTGATAATATTGATGTTTTACGCTGCAATAGATTGGACAAACGTAAGTGCTTGATTTGTATGGGTATTAATTTGCCAGATATAAAGAAAGAGGGGACGCTGAGAGGTATGAAGGAGGGAGGTCGCCAGAGATATAAAGGAAGAGGGGTCGCCAGATACGTATTATGGTATCTGGGACGCTAGAGATACTTAAAGAGGGTGGGATCGCTGGGGTGGGAGGGGGGTTACTTGAGGTTGATGGTGGTGGTGAAAAGTTTAATCACAATTTTGTTAACTATATCAGTGGAACTTTTATTAGTAATAGCTAACTTAAATATGTTAACTTCACTTGCAGGTACATCTAAAGGAATTAAGTCTGAGCAAGTATAGTCTGTAGTTTTAACTTTAAGTAGTGAGTTAGTTCCTGCAATATCAGATACGAACTTAACATTAGGTAACTCCACCCAAGGGTAGAAGATATTATTATCCCAGTCGATAGAAGCAGGACGCGCGGTTACACATACTTTATACTCCGACCATGTACCTTCCAGTACTGGTAAAGAGTACTCAAGTTCCTTCTGCTCACTACCTAAAAGGATTTGGGTATCTTTGATAATATATCCACGTACATCAATATCAGGGTTAGGTAGTTGAACCCAATCTTGAGCTACTGCGCTTAAAGACAATGTTAAAAGAATAGTTGTTAGTAATAATTTAATAGTTCTCATTTTAGTTCTCACTTTGGTTAAGTTTACTTTGTAATTCAGTTACTATTAACTGGCTATATCCTGCAATATCAATCCAGCTATCATCATAGTTATTATCCCCATTAATAATACGACCGATCTTATGGCATATCATATCTAAGGCTTCCTGTTGACTATCTGGTAATACTTTCTCCCGTACTGCTAGTTCTATTTGAATAATACGCTTAAGACTTTGGGTTATCTCAGCGTGACCTTTGAACTCACCATATCTATTACCACGTTGTTCTAGTATGTTATTAATCTCACTCATAAGTATCCCATTTTAACTGCGGCCATTAGCATCGGGGTAATAAGTATCCAAGTTATAAAGCCAAAACCTACTAACTGCCGTAGCTTATGTAATTGTACTCTAAGTGTATTGCTATCTTTCACAAATATCTCCAATTGTTTATAATAATAATCTTTACTTTTGGTAACATCTAATAGCTCTCGTTTTACTTGAGCTAGCTCAGCTCGAAGATTAGCATTTTCCTCTATATGATCTTTATATTTAATATACTTACCACATGGAGCTTCTACTTCTAAGCCTTGCCCGAATACATTATATCTTTGCATTTATCCTCTCCATTCTTTACTATATATCATCCTACCATTTCTAGTAGTAAAATACAGTGCGTTAGTCTTAGTTTTCCAATTCTTTGTTAAGAGTGATTTCTTTATCTCTTCATATCGTTTCTTCTCCTTAATCTTATCCTTTAGCTTACGTTTGCTAGTATACTGTTTACTTTTAACAATATCACATAGGTGCTTACTCTTTGCTCCAAAATGGTATTCCTTAAAATGCTTACTACGATTATAGGTAACATTAGCTACCTTAAGCCAGTCCTTCTCTTTAAGGGAACGTGCTTCATGGTAAACAACTTTAGTAATACACTCTTGTTCGCTTTTAGTGATAGCATAAGAGAACTGTGAGGTAACTAATAATACAAGTAATAATAAGGTACGTTTCATAATGGTTTCCAGAATTTTAAAATAGGATTATTTTAAGTCCCTACATTTTGGATTACTATTTCCAAATAGTTGGTTCTTTTTACTTTCTATTGCCTGTGCTGCATTTGTTAATGAGTAGTAACGGCCTAGGTAAAGGGTAACTCCACGGTACTGAAACTGCGCCATCCATCTACTTGTACGTGCATCCCAAGTAACTCCACGTATACCACTAGTATTTACTTGACTTGGTATAGTGGATTGGGTTTTATTAGTTCCCCTAGGTGTTGTGAGTGCTGACGTAAGTTCCCATCCACGCTTAAGTCTGTTCTGTAAAGTGCTATAAGGTAGGTCGTAGTCGTCTGCTAACTGAGCTATTGAGCCACCTAACTCTAAGAACTCTCGCCTAATACGTTGCTGTTCCCTATAGGTCATCCATTTACAATTACTCTTACTATAGTTCTTCTTGTAGTCTATTCGGGATAATACTAAGCCCACTGGCCTCTCCCCCATATCCCTTAGGAAATTAGAGAAAACCTCCCACCTTTTACAGTAGGAGATTCCTTTAGTATACCTAGGATTCTTTGGGTTATTACATATATCCCTCATGTGACACCAAGAATTATAGGTAGGTGTTTTCATATTAATTACATTTACTATACGAACAGGCTAAACACTGATTACACCCTTCTACTTTTATCATAGCTATTTCGCGGCAATCAGGGCATTCCATAGAACCTACTGGATATATAATAGGTGAGGTATATATAAGTACATCTTCATCCGGTTCCTCTTTCTTAGCTAAGTAAGCACTGGTAGTAATAACGGGAGTATCTTCTACAACATTCAGTGTACTAAGATGATACCGAATAACCTCAGCTATCTCACCAACAAGAGAATTATAGAACTTTGGTTTCTCTTCCCAAAAGTGTTTCTTACCGCGATACCCCCCATTAGCATCTTGTACTGTACTGTATTCGTCCAGTAAGAAATTAATATCTATTTGAAGTCTGAACATAGCAGTAATAGTATGTGAGAGTACTTTAAGTAGTGGTGTACACTCACTATTCTTACTCTCAATGAATATCTCAAAAGGTATTAGCTGTACATTAACCTGAGTACTATTAATTGTAAGGTAAAATCCATGTTCGAAAGAACCTGCTATCTGTGGCTGCTTAATCTTATAGGTAGCTCCGTAGAGTACATCACCACGTTCTAGCTTAATACGTTCCTTTGCCACAATAGCTACTTCGACGGGTTTAGGTGTATCCTTCTCCTCTTGTGATAATACCTTGTAACCTACTATCTTACTTGTTATTTTAACGGGCGATTTTGTACCTGTCATTTCTTTTTACCTTTGCTTTGAAGCTCAAATAGCATGTCCCACGTAGTAATATTAGGAAACAGCCGAAGTATCTCAGATAATAATAACACTAATTTGATACAATCTCCAATTGCACTGTGATATTCGCTACATAGAGTCTTTGCAATCTCTGGGAAATAGTGTTCAATGAGAACATCTAGTTTATCCCTACCGGTATCTTCGTCATTTGTAAGCATACCAAGTTTACGGACGGTAGTTACTATAGCCTTAGTATCTATGAGAAGAACACCCTCAGGCTTACCAAGCATACGGTAATCAAAAGGTGCATTATGCGCTATGATGTACTTAGTGTCGGGTGGGATAGCTACCAGTTCACTTTTCCTACAACCTAATAGCTTTATCTTACCAATGCCATGTACTTCACAAGCGCGCGGATTAATCGGTACACTTGGGTTAAACCTCTCATGATAATAGGCTATTGTATTAATATCCAAATTGTTAACTAGGAAATCATCTACCCATGTACAAATATCATCTGTAGGTATGAAATAAGATAGTTCAATTATCTGATCTTTACCAGATAGCCCAGTTGTCTCACTATCTAGTATTAAAACTTTATTTCTAATTGTCATCTAGTCAATCTCATGTGGTTGTTTATCGTATCTAATATATTTATAGACGGGTTGCCTTAACTGCCCATCTTCATACTCTTCCATAGCGTGTATCTCTACTACCTTACCTATTACCGACTCTGTATTACTACGGAACATAGCTTGGTCACTATGCTTAGAGATAACTGTGCGCACTAAGGTTCCGTTCTTCCTACGCGAGATAAGTGTTAGGCTTGGATTACCTTTCTCACCAATTCCCTCTTCAAGTTCTACTGCCAGTAAGTCTCGTGTACAGTTAATCTTATCTTTAAGTAGATCAGCGTTACGTTTACCTTGCTGATAGAATGAACCAGCGCGCTTCATACAGATACCCTCACCGCCCTCCCCTGTTATAAGGTCAAAGTAATGCTTCCAGATACCCTTATCATACTCCCCAATGTATAATGGAGGTACATATTGTAAGAATGGCAAGTTAAGTCTATTTATAAAGTCACTTGCTATCAATAATCTTCCCATAGCAGGTACAGCAATATCTAATGGAACAATATCATGGACTTTAAATACCGCATCATAGCAATCACACTCCACTTTACTTCTATTAAAGATACCGTTTAATATTTCAAATGGGGTATCTTCTAAGTATGCCTCGGCTATAATCATAAAAGGCTTATCATGGCTAAACATACTATCGTTAAGCTTCTCTGTTACCCATACTAAGGAAGGTATAGTACGGTTATTAGATGACTTAGGTGGGTGGAATTTAAATCCATCATATAAGATTGTAGTATACCAGCCTTCCCACTTCTGTGTAAGGATATAATCACCAAATATCTTAGGACTCTTTAACTTAAGTGCGTCATTAAGGTGTTGGCACTTTTGTGGCTTAAAATTAATCATAATCTCCTACCTTCTAAGTAACTATCTCTAGCATCCCTAGCCTCTTTATCAAGTATCTTCTTAACCTCAGAGGCTAGGTCACTCTTACAACTGTTTGTTAGCATGAATGTAATATTAGCATCCCCACAGTATACCTCGTCTATAATGATACTGTGTTCACTGTAACCGCTGTCATCTAGCTCGTAGGTTACTGTAAGGTCTGCGTGGTGTCCTTTGGTTAAGCAAGGTACATACCCTAGAATTGTAATTGTATTCATATCACCATTCCAATATAAGTTGTCTATAGCCCCATACTAGAGCTAACCTATCGTGCATCCAATCTGGTGTGTCTAAAATTAAAGCTATTGTAGGTACTAAGAATAGTACCCCGTCAGTGTCTCTTATTTTTAATTGGGGCATACTCACCTCGTATATTTAATAAGTTGTTCTTGGTCTTTTTCTAAGTACCAAGGAATTACTATATCACAATCAGTACATATCTTTTGGTTAAGTGTACGTAAGAGTAGTAGTTGTTCATTCCCACATTTTGTACAGCACTTAGTGGATTGCTTTTCTGGTTCTTCCATACTATAAGCGTCTGTACTTATCAAATAACTCAATACTCTTTGGTAAGTATTGCTTAAGTAGATCGTAAATAGCCTGTGCGTACAATCTGGCTTCTACTTGCGCATGGCTATCCAACCGTAAAGATAAGAAGTGCATCATATTACTAAGGTCTTGCTTCCAAATCCAATGGGTGTAATGGTTAACATGAAGGAACATACGAGCGTGTTCTGGAGCTATCCCAAATTCGTCAATAGCACGTTTATAGTATTTATAACTCTCAGCACATTGAGCATCTAATACGCCTCTAAACCAAGATTGCGAACTCTCATGTAAAGTATCAGTTTGCCCTTGCTTATTACTAACAGCCTTCCCACCTACCACTTCTGGAATATACCATTCTTCCGGTAATGTAGCATATCTAGCACTTACCTCATTGATAGTAGCAGTACGGTGGCGCACAAACTGTCTAGCTATAAAGATAGGTAGTTTCATCTCTAACCATATTTCAATCATCTCTACCGGAGTTGAGTTTCCACAGATATAACTATCACTATACTCACTACCACGTACAACTAACAATCCGGTCGATGTAGTCGTACAATATGTTTTCCCCGTATGCTGTTCTTTTATTAGATAATCTACTCTTCTAGCTAATTTCTCAGGTTTAAGTCTGGCATTTATTCGTATTAGATCAGTTTTACTAGCCACCTTATGACATTCTAATCCTAAGAAAGTTCCTAGTGTTTCAAACAACTCTATTAAATGTGTAGATACAGAAGTAAATTCAATACGGTTTCTATCAGTAGCAATATGCCCGTCACTGTTAACTAGCCCATCAAATAAACCCCGTACTTCTATCTCCTTAAGTTGCTGTAGTATCCCATCAGCTAATTTTTTATATTTACACTCAAAGGAAGTATCTACTAGATTGAGTAGCCATGCCGGACAAGTAAAGAAAATATTAACTGAGTTATTATAAGTATCCTGTTTTTTTGTATAAGGGATATTAAGTACTTCCAGTAGAGACACTAAATAATCTATCTTTCTTTGTTTTTTCAAGTGAAAGTTAACTATGTTTTTAGAACTAAATGAACCATCTCCTAAAAAGAACCCTACTAAAGAGAAGATAGTATCTTTTTCTCCTTCGTACGGATATAAGGAATATTTACATGCCTGTTCATGGTTCCCCCAATTAGTAACATCAGCTACTTTCTGTTTAGTAAAGTCTTTTTCATATTTACCTTTAACATATACTGAATGCCCTGAAGTTACCTTGTATTCCATTTTTTTAGACTTAAAACAAAATAATTCTTCATCATAAATATTATAGGAAACTATAGGCAGTCTTTCTACTGATAATGACTTATCTAGCGGATTAGGCACTAAAAAGCTAGCAGAATCTCCCAAATCTTTCCAGTATCTCCAACCCTCTACGGTTAGAACTTGCATTGTTTCATAGTAACAGTGATGATTAGCCATAAGGTACTCATACAACTTAAGGTCTTGTTCCCTCGTACGTTCAGCATCTAAGTTATCGAATGAGATACGTGCGGTGATAGCTGGGTCGGTATCATCAGCATCGAACCGAGCAATGTCGTTAACGTGTACCGTGTCTGCATTAGTAACATCCCCGATAATATCTCTACGAACTGGCCCACTAAGGTTACGTAGCTTTACGAAGCCGTGATCTAAAACGTTAATAGTATTCATCTTACCTCCCTAATAAGTCTTGTTCTTCTGGTTTATCAAATAGCTCCAGTCTAAAATCACAGTGTTCAGTTCCACATAGGGTAAAACTTTTACCAGATATTAGATGTACTGTTAAGTAGTCTCCTACAAGTTCATTATCTATACAAATAGCTTTGCTGTTAGTAGCTATACTATCTATA